>Ga0126342_10007287_pt1 | contig 19723 bp, 16 predicted proteins | sample Cyp1metagenome_FD_92528 | JGI IMG/M metagenome (GOLD analysis project Ga0126342, IMG submission 92528) | Coral microbial communities from Lord Howe Island, Old Settlement Bay, Australia - Cyphastrea 1 metagenome | ecosystem: Host-associated > Invertebrates > Cnidaria > Coral ... | reverse complement strand
ACTTAACTAGAGAAAATGGTGATTGAATTAGAGAAAATGATGACTTAACTAGAGAAAATGGTGATTGAATTAGAGAAAATGATGACTTAACTAGAGAAAATGGTGATTGAATTAGAGAAAATGCTGATTTAGCCAGGAAACATGGTTTAACTAAGGGACATGCTGATTTAGCCAGGAAGAATGGTGATTTACCCTAGGGTAAACTAACATAGATGTGGAAAACCGATGGTTTTCCTATGAAAATAATCTACAACCGGTGGGTTTTCCACGTCTATCTTGGTTTACAGGAGGGATTTCCAGCCCCACATGTCATATTGTTTATCAGTTCAGTGGTTGATTTGGGATCTGTGAAAATATGTGCAACCAACATTCATTAACCAACATTAAGATGGGTTATCCTCCAGCAATCACACATGGTTTGCTGGAAAAGCTTGCATTGATAGATGTCTTTTTCCAGTAAGACCTCCATTGGGATTACGGTAGCGACATTTAAATATGGAGGGCGGGCCAGACAAGGCCCCGGAGGTAGCATGAAACACCAGTTCCATCCGTTTTTTTAAAAATGATTTGGCTTCCGTACGTTGGAAAATGGCTGGGCGGGCTGGGCGGAAAACCGTATGATTCGATGTAGCTATCGAATTAGAAACTCATCCAGGCCACAGATTGATCTTCGTACGAATATTATATAGGCTCACGAGTCGGGGACGATCACCAGGATTGATATCGAAAAAAAAGGCAATCAGTATCCTTTGTTTTGTCATCTTAGAGCAGCATCTTAGAGCAGCATCCATATGAAAAAACAAAGGATATTGATTGGTAATGAACATATCATATCTTGAATATCCTTTTATGTTTTTTAATTAGCAACAAACCCAATTCTATACGAATACAGCAGTACCAATTTTCTCAGCAGTGTATATAATAGAATCATCTAACTCAGCCAGGATCATACTTGTACCTAGACCCTGCAAATACCCATTAAAGTCAGTTTATAGCTTAGCCCAAAATAGGTATGTATTCCTGTATTTATATACATTAAAAACAATGTTATGGGTAGAAACAGATGGTCTCTTCATTTTGGTGCAGTTCCACGAATTTTTGGGGGTTATATTTCACCATAGTTGTGATTTTATCCGAACTGAGGTCAAGATCCCATAGAAATTCCCCATGAACGTCACCCCCGGCCTGCGCCTGACGGCAAACATCATCCCCAAAATGGTGGTTGTGAAAGTGGCTTTGGGTTATCCACAACAAATCGTCATTCAGATAGATCACCATAACACTAAACACTAACATCAACAATGATTTCCATTCACCATTCACCAATCAATTTTTTTTCCATACTTTAGCGATGTTGTGGCAGATAGTGGTTCCAAAAACGGTAAAAAAAACTTCAACTCGACAATTGGTTCAGTTCAGCCCCAGCACTTTGACCAGTTCCAAGTGGTACCCCGAGGGACTCCAGGGGCTCTCCGGGCTCCGGAAATCACCAGGCACTTGCACTCCTCCATTCGTCTAGTCGCCAGCCCACGCTCCGACTTCACCTGGTTCCCCGGATATGCCTGGGAGCCAAGCGACGCGCTGTGACGGGATGGTTTTGCCAAGATTTTTTTTGGGGATTTTTCACATGATTTAACCAGGTCAAAAAACGGGTGATCCAACCAAGAAAAATGATGAAACATGGAGATTTCACCATAAAGAGCCCATGAACATGTGGATTTGGCACCACAAAAACTGGATTTCACACATACAAAAGTAGAACATTTGACCCAGATCAAGTGCAGCACCAAAGCATTGTGATTAATGCCATTCCCCTAAGATAAAGCACGCCCTATATGATCCCAAATATCTTTAAATCCCATATGAAATCCCATGGTTTCTGGGCGCTTGATACATTTCAAGGGGGTTTCTGGATTAGTCATCAGAGTCGTCCCGCGTAGGTCAAAGATGAATCCGATCCAAATTGATCCACAATCATTTTCAGAACGAAATGATCAATATAGTATCAATATTAATCAATAATGATATAGTATATGTATCAATATTAAATAACTATAGTTATGATAAACTATTTAGTATCAATAGTATATAACTATAATGATATACTATAGTATATGATAACTAAATGGATAATATAGTATCACTATAGTATATGTATCAATATAAATCATTAAATTATATCCATCATTATAGTATATATCAATCATTAATTATCAATATTCCCACTATGATGTATCACTATAGTAACTATAGTGTCGAATATATCCCATTATCGCATTCATATCCCCATTATAATACTCATTTATCACCATTACTATCAATATTCCCAGTATCAATTATACAGTACACTATAGTTGATGATATTATATAATATATCGTTATATAATATAATTGTATAGTCTCATATAACCACTATAGTATCATTAGATCCATTTATGATATCAATATGTATATATATATATATGTGAGATATAATTTAATATCATCCCCAGTACAACCAATATTCCCAGTAATTTTACACTATGGTCGATGATGTTATATAATACTGTATCTAAATTATATCCATAGTATCATATATCTGGGTAAATTATAACGACCTCACTACGACCTCACTGGGATCATGGTTAGTAAGGGGAATCATCCCCAAATAGCCCAACATTTCAGGTTAGTGAAATATTATCATTTATTCAGATAAATAGTGGGATGAACCATCTATAGTGTTTATAGGGTTTCAACCATTTATAGGGTTTCATACACTAATCATGTATTATTAATACACTAATTATATACCCTCCAGTAAACTAACAGCCAGGGTCGAACTGTTAATTTACCAGAGGCTATATCCCCATCATTGTCTGTTCATTACCGGGTGGAATTCGACGGGACGAGACCGGGCAGACAACGGCAGTGCCACCGGAGGCGTGGCGATCAGCACACTGCGACGAGTGTTCAGCTAGTATCGGCGGCTCACCGAGCGGTTTCGGATTTTTTTGGTGGGATCGTTTTTGAAGGCAACTGATGGGCATTGAATAATCTAATAGTACCCTCTGGTAATTTGTTACATAGCTATTGAAAATGGCCATTGAAATAGTGGATTTACCCATTGATAGCATGGTGATTTCCCATAGTTATGTTAGTTTACCAGAGGGTATCTACCCATGATCAGTTACCATCAGTTAGTTAGTATCTAATAGTTACCCATTAATAATCTAATATAATACCAACTGACTAATAGTATCTAATGATGGTTAATAGTGGATTATAATGGATAATAATAATGGATTATAATATGTTACTCATGGTTCGGATTTGTTAGGATATGTTAGACTTACCCGGCCTGGTAAACAAACAAACATAACTATGGAAAGATCCACCATGCTATCAATGGGAAAATCCACTATAAATGGTGATTTTCCATGGCTATGTTAAATAACCAGATGGTAAGTAGAATCTGGTTCCAAAGTGGGCGAACTTCAAAAAAACACTCTGAATTATCTTGAATTATATTGAATTATATCGATTTAACCATCGGTGATTGTCCCAGATTGTCCCATCAAAACCGTCATAGGGGATTTCCCAGCAACATTGCCGGTGAATCGGTGAACCTATGAGGACTTGTCCAAGCTTGTTTTTATAAGTATCAGGCACCCTTTCTTCAACATGAATTTCAGACATATACCATAATATAAGCCAAGAAAAAAATGAACACATCATACATTGCCATTGCAGCAACTCACATGTCGAGGTTGGGGCTTCTGCGCTCCTTTCCAATGCGGTTCGAAGCTTGGGGCGTTCTTCGGAGCTCTGATGAAACTGGAAGATTAAAGTCCACTATCCAATAGAACCAATATTCTATATACATCCATATAATTACTGGATTAGTGGATGATTGGATATTTAATGTTAATCAAATTAATATTCTACTGGATTAGTGGATGATTGGATATTCAATGAATTTAATGTTAGTCCATCATATTATTCGCCAAGAATCCAAACAAGTAACATATTAGATTAATGTCAACACTGAATTCAGAAAGCCCAAACGGCTCTTCAATTGGGGTACCATCCAAGAATCATTGCCAAGGAGGAGGGAGGGGGAGGAGGCGTAAGAGCTGGATGTTGCCAGGTGGGAAAACAATATCTTTTTATTCAGTAGCTTAACCGTTCATAACAATAGCTCAAAACTTGATGATATACCTACAGGTTAGAACCCATTTTGGTTATTGAATCTTTTCTTGAATTTCATGTTGAACATACTATATATATATGTATAGATTTTGAACATAGGGTGTATGACATGGGGTTTGCCTCAATAGATAGTAGTATCCATAGTTTCGTTTGCCAAAGTCATATTTGAGATACCCCCATGAAAGGGGAGAAGCCACTCAGAATCCCCTGACTTGGTCCATGAAAAGCATCAAGAATACACGACGAAGCCCTACGAAGTGGTGCCCATGAATGTTGAAGATGTTTATGAAAATTCGAGAAATAATTCATGATCTTACATAAACCCAGGAAATTTCGAAGAATAATTCAGGATCTTAAAGCCAGTCATCAATAAACCAACAGTTGATGGGACCCCTCATGAGCTTATCCTTGTCATCAAACATGGCTTCCTGGGACCCGAAGATGGGAGAAACATCGGGGGTTGCCCAGCAGTTGATGACACTGGAGGGAAATCCCCCCATTTAGCCTCTGGTAATGACTAACAGTTTGCGACATAGAAAATTGCCCATAGAAATAGTTGATTTACCGAACTTAAAGATGGTTATTTTCCAGTTCGCAAACTGTTAGTTTACCAGAGGGTATCGCATTTGATCCCATTATTTTCATCATACAGACATGGATATTAAGCATAACATATCCCATGAAAAATCACCAATAAAGAACCATTAGAGTATCACGATTATATCCTCGATATAATCTTGGGTTATTGAATGCTCAGCAAAGGATACTTATGAAAATCATTCTTATATATATACACACACACATTTTTAAAGCCATTATATATATCCATTGAATATCTTGATTCGCTTAAAACCCAGATGCTGAGTAGAGGAAATCACTCCCCGTGGGAAAAATCTGGTGAGGAAAGGTTCGAGCAAAAATCCAAGATATATATATATACAGTAGATTGCAAATGAAACTATTCAATAAATAGAAAATATAGACATCCAATTATAAAGCCATTATAGACCCATTGTAGTTGCTTAACCCCCATTATATTCCCATTATAGTCACAGTTATCTCAATATCCAAATATCCTAACCATTGGGATATTAGAAACCCATTAGACACCCATTATAAACCCATTATAAACCCATTAGACACACATTATAAACCCATTATAAAGCCATTATAGTTGGTAACCCCCAATTACTTACTGGTGCTTAGTAGGGAATGGATGGCTTGCTACTGGGGGTTGCTGGGATGATTATTACTAGTGATTATGGATCATTCCCGAAAATTCCCTGCGTTTAGCACCAGTAAGTATATAATATATAGATATATAACTATAATCCCAACTGGTATAGTTATAATCCCAACTGGTATAGTTATAATCCCAACTGGTATAGCTATGAATTTATGACCATAATATAGGAAGGTCATTATAGCTGGTATACATAGTTATATATTACCATTATGACTGGTATAATCTGGGCTGTGCCAGATCACATCTGTTGATTCAGGGCGCTTCACTGACCTGCTGGGCCATTACTGCCACCATGATACCATGGTCCTACTGGTATTACATTATATCGTTGTTACTAATATTTGACATAACATGTTACAGCAGTATTGGTTTCCTGCTGTTACCACAGTATCATAATATGTAAGAGTGTCATAATATGTAACAGTGTCATAATATGTAACAGTGTCATTATATTACTAATTAGTATTATTCATGTATAGTGTTAAAACTGTATCATAATACTATCCAACAGTATCGTTGTTACCAGGTGTCATCTTACGCGTCAGGTGTCATGCCGACGGACTCTGAGTCCAAGCTTTGGAACATGGTCCCGGTCTCGGAACCATGGGAAAACCATGGGAAAACCATGGGAAAACCATGGGAAAACCATGGGAAAACCATGAGAAAACCATGAGAAAACCATTGGAACCACATAAATTATCATAAATTAAGAATTGCTAGGGATCTTGGCTGACTTTTTTGGTAGATGTGGGTGCCACAGGAAGTTTCAAAGCGCAACATGATAGGCGCGGTGAGAATGTTATTATCGCCCCACCCCCCAAAACGAAAAAGGGGAACATAACAGATACAAAAAAATCCATCACGTTGAAACTCTGAAAGACAAATAATCTTCCGTTGAAAGAAAAACAAGGAAAGACATGAACCACAAAACAACAAAATGAACATTCACATTTTAGAGACATCAGCAAACGTGAAAATCCCGCACGCCTGCCAGAGAAAATGAAACTGATACTTTTTCAACCATCGCAAAACACTGCGCTTGCCACGCAAAATGAACGTGCCGTTCAATGAAGAAAAAAATACGCACAACCATGAACCACGAAAAAAACATAAAAGATCGCACTTTCAACACATCAAACAATGCGAGAATCCCGCGCCTGCTAGCGAAAATGAAAATGATATTTTTACAACCATCGCAAAACACCGCGCCTGCTACGCAAAATGCACGTGCTCAAATTCATTGGTGGCAGCAGGTTAAAATATGTTAAAATGCATTTTTTTCAGAGTGAAAATAGAAAAAAACGCGTTTCGCCTGCACGAAATTCAAATTTCGAACGTGACATAGGACAGTTTTAGCGACGGCGAGACACAGGGTTTGCGGGCGTTGGAAATATGATTTCCACTACTAAATTTAAATGTGTCAAAAATCGGATTTCCGTGAAGTATGCAAATAGCCAAACTTTTGGGAATGTGATCATAAGTTGTGAGATTCAAAAACTTATCGGCTGAGTTTGCAAAAACCACAAACTTATGATCCACAGGGTATATTCTTATATTATAGGTATTAGTATTAAGATATATATATTTTTTTATAAATAAATACAGTACAGCCATATATTACTTATATTCTTAATTATGTTTTTTATTCTTATATTATAGGGTAAACTATACAACCATATTTCATAATAACATATAGTAAGTACTACCCTAAAAAATAATGGAATATCACTTACTTATATTACATTCCGTAGTAATAATGATAATGTTTATATAACAATATCACTAATAATTCTACTATATCATTGTTCGGATAAATATCACAATATCTATACTAGACTAGAATGATCCAATATGGTTTAACTATACCATAACTCGATTATTATATGTATATATATACACACTATATAATAATACCGATGCAAATATATATATATATATATATGTTTATATTATATTGTATATGTGTATCCTAATACTTATACATATACATATAATATAATTTAGACTACGAATCCATTTATACTATATATATATACTATATACATTTATAATCAATAATCCGAACTTATTTTTTTCAGAGGGGTTGAAACCACCAATCAGTATATTTACTATTTTACACTATATTATATATACACACTATATTATATATATACACACTATATTATATATATATACATACATATGCTATATATACATATATACATATATACATAGATACATATATACATATATACATACATATACTATATACATATATGGATTACCCCCGATACCTGGAATGGCTCATGGCGTCCAAGGCTCCGGAGTTCTTGGGCCTGGTCCTGACGCGCCTCAGACCCTGTTCCAAGGCCAAGGCGCAGGTGCCACCGGGGCCACCGGTGAAATCAACGAAGGACGGGGGAATTTTGGGTAGAAAACGCTGGTGAAAAGTCAAGAAAAATGGAAAAAAAACAAGTTTCGAAAGGATTAAAATGGATTTTCCAGCTGATTGAATCGAAAAAATTGGGGAATGCAGCCGAAATGGATTTGAACCAATCTGTTTCTATGAATTCACCATAGTTTTCCCAATCTTTGGCCGAAAGTCCCAGGCACGGCATCAGCAGTATCGCGAAAGTCCCATGCAAGAAATGCCTGGCACCCAGTGGGTCAAAACCTTTGGGACCCCATTCCTTTGGTACCCTAAAATAGTTGGTTAATGGATGGTTATTCCATGTTATTCCCCTAAATATGGTTATAATATATTTATACAATAGGTCCATAGGTTAAAACTTATGGGACCATAGAGGATTACCATCCATCTACCAGCTATTTTGATGTTTACCAATTGGGTATTGACCCATCTACGAAAATCAAGAACCCATTTTCGAAATTTGGGACATACCAAAATGAGATACATTTAGAAATAGATATACGATCAGATTGGGACATTGGGATAGATAGATTGGTAAGTAGATAGATCAATAGAGAAATTGTGAAACAATGAGATACCGTGTAGAGGTATGAAAAGTGGATGGCGATGGGAACTTGTGATCTAGAAGTTTAGAGTTGTTGGATATACATACATCAGTTATGGTGGTAGAGTGATGGTTCTTGTTGACAGTTGTTATGATGTTCACAGTAATTTAAGTTCCTGAAAGTGTGGGTGTTGAATATCTCGTCGTGGTTGGTTCCATACCCAAGCACACTTTTGGGGGTTTCCTAAAATGGGAGGTACCGGTACCACTAAATCATCGATTTATGGACCCCCCATTTTTTCGGATTATAGCTGATAGCAATGGTGCGTCATTGCGGTCATTGTCAATGCAGAAAGGTGGTGCAATAAGGCTGGAGCTGTGTTTTTCGGGGATACCATTTATGGCAATCACATAATAATAGGGAACATGATGTTCAAGAACCATTGGCTTCTCTATGTTGGAAGAGTTTGGATCATTTTGGGCTATTATAGTATTGTACCCTGATTTTCAGACAAAACCAAGTAGTGTGGTGGTTTGGAACATTTTTTGTTTTCCCATTCAGTTGAGAATCATCATCCCAACTGACGAACTCCATTATTTTTCAGAGGGGTAGGTGGCTCAACCACCAAGCAGAATAGTATTACTACCATTAATATAATGGATATATTGATAATATGCTTATTAATACACTCAATAATACACCCAATAATACACATTAGTCAATAATACACCCAATAATACACATTAGTACCATTAATACACAATAGTACAACTGGTTATTCCAATAATCAGTTATTCCACCAATCAGAGATTAGCTATTGAAAATGGTTCATTTATAGTTGATTTACCTATTAAAGTGGTGATATTTCCCATCAACCACTAGGGCTTCAACTTCGCGGATTTCGCGGCTAGCCCTGGTGTGGCAGCTCTTGCCTCCGATTTCTTGGAGAAGCGGTGAAGCAGAAAGTTAACAAAAACCACACACTTAATGCAGTATGGAAAATGGTTTAATGGAGGTTTAATGGGATTTAATGGGATTTAATGGAGGTTTAATGGAGGTTTAATGGGATTTAATGGGATTTAATGGAGGTTTAATGGAGGTTTAATGGGATTTAATGGAGATTTAATGAAATTTAATGAAATTTAATGAAATTTAATGAAATACCCTCTGGTAAACATACAAAAAACTACTGAAAATGGCCCAGTCGAAATAGTGAGTTTTCCCATGAACAATGGTGATTTTCCATAGTTTTTTGTATGTTTACCAGAGGGTATCCCTATGGATCCAATATATATCCAGATACTTCGAAGGGACAAGATATCCCAGTCATCACAGTCCGGTCGTTCCTCAGTTGCCTCAGGCCATACAATTTCGTCGTGTCTGGCTGCCCAGTTTGGTGCTACATGGGATGCGCAATCCTGGTCCCATAGGAATGGGAAAGCGTCCTATCACCCAACTAGTTATAGGAGTTTTCACCATCGTGAAACTATCAACTAACAAGGTGAGTTTCACCCCATAGGAACCTATCACCACGGCCACCATGGTTCATTGGGATGAGATGGGAGAAAAATGGGTCTTTTGTTGATGCTTCAGAGTGGAGACACTTGAAGACATAGATTACAATCACTATCCGTATGTGGCTGCTAATTCATCATCAAAGTGTAATGATAGACTATGGAATGATGGAATTCATCACCAATATCACAGGAGATCATGGACAGGTATTTCTCACTAGCCTTGCCACCGACCCAGGAGGCATCGACACATTTCACACGACGGTCGTTGATCCAAATTTCCGGTTCTGGCTACAGCGAATGTCTCATCCGCTGTTAAAAGAGTGCCTGTGAATAGATAGTAATAGATAGTAAGTAATAAATGGGTGGTAATAGATCGTAATATGGATTAATAGTGGATTAATAGTAAACATGTTTAATTTATGGTGGTAATAGATAATAATCTGGTTGGTGGTTTGGAACATGACTGGACTATGACTTTCCAGAAAAAGTTGGGAATGGAATGTCATCCCAACTGACGAGTTGTCCATCATTTTTCAGAGGGGTTGAAACCACCAATTAATAATTAATAAATGGGATCAATATGGATTACCCTTGGGTAATTTAACAGTTTGCTCGGGACGATCGAGACGATGTTCAATCGGGTTCCATCATCGAACGTTTTTTTCGGGCTATTTTCCATGACAAACTGGTGAATTTCTGGAGGGTAATCCATGTGGATTCCAGTATGAATCATTATGAAAATAGATATTAACCACCATGAATGGATATTAATGGTTAATATCTATTTATAGTGATGGTTAATATCCATTCATGGTGGTTAATATCTATTAATAGATATGAATGTATCAAGATACATGAACCACTCTTTTGCTAAAAGATTTTTGGCCCCCGGTGCTCGAGTTTGCGAAGACGCACAGAACTTGGTGCACTATGGATCATCGGGCCTCACCTTGTAACATGTTCTCAACAAAACTGGAATATCAACTAAGAACTCAATGAAGTTAGATATGAAATCAATTCTGATCATATACTAACCACTATAAACATGGATATGATACTAATCATTATAGGAAATTTTGTATGATATGTTCTATAGTGATCGTATACTAACCTGATATGTTCATATACGTTCTATAATTATCATATACTAACCATTATGAACCACTATTAACCAATGGATTCTCACAATGTTAGTTCATAATACTAACCATTATCATATAGTATGGAACCACTATTAACCATTATCATACTATAATGTATTATGATAATAGTGGTTCCATTATAGTATGGTTAATTATCATATACTAACCATTATAAATGGTTCATTATAACTATATTATTTTTTATTGTTCATATACGTTCTATTATCATATACTATCCATTGGTTAATTATAATTATCCATCAGGTATCTATTAACCAATGGATATGATACCTGATGATAATTCTCACCTGATGATATCCACGCCGCAGTCCTCCGGTGGAGTTGCCACCTTGGTGGACGCGCACAGACAGAGGCAGCCTAGCTGGCAGCTATCCCGTTGGTTCGGGGGATAATTGAAGGCTTTGGTTAAGTAGGGTTTTAACCATTGGATATATAACTGATAAATATGATGATCTATATCCTCAATCATTTATACCATCATTTTAGATGATTATAGGGGTTTTCAATGGTTTTAACCATCAACCATAAGGCGGTATAAGTGGATATAACTGATAAATGATGATCAATATATTGAAAATGGTTGTTTAGTTCATTGATTTACCGAAAAAAAAACTGATTATTTTCGACAGCTATCTTAGTTTACCGGAGGGTGAGGCATATTTAAGTAGGTCTTTTTTTCACCATCAAGACGGGTAATCTATATCCTCAATCATTTATACCATCATTTTAGATGATTATAGGGGTTTTCAATGGTTTTAACCATCAACCATAATGGGATATAAGTGGATATAACTGATACATGATGGTTGATTATTCTTGTGTATTATTTTCATGCATTTGAAACATCCTGTTCTTAGCATCTTATGAACCAACGGGGATTGAAAAAATGAAACGACAGAGGCCAAATTGAACGCTGTTTTTTTGGGATATCAACTAGTTTGTGAAGCAACAGGATAGTAACCAATACGATTCGTCCCAATCGACATAGACCCTAAGAAAAACCAATTTTTAGATGCAAGTACCCTCTGGTAAACTAACATAACTATGGAAAATCACCATTTTCAATGGGTAAATCCACTATTTCTATGGCCATTTTCAATAGCTTTTTGTATGTTTACCAGAGGGTAGTCTTCCAAATGGCCCAACTCACGGCAGGGTCTATCGCAGATTCAGGGGATTTTTTTCCATTTTGCTGTGCTGGGTCTATTCTTTGGGAGGGATAGATATTTTGGTGTTTCTACTGGTGAATCGTTTTTAGTGATTCTGTTTGAACATGGGGAGATTACCATCTGATGATCAAATGTGGCAATTGGCGATACCCCATTTCTAGCTGATTTTCCCATTAAAACCTCCATTTATAGGGGATTTTCCATTGCTACTACTGAATACCGGAGGGTATTGGTGATTTTCTTGGTAGCTGGTAGTGTTGTCGGTGATATTTTCCTATGGCGATAGTTTTTTGGTGATGATTTTGGCCGATGATCTGTCAGTGATGGTCAGTTTGGGTGCATATCAGATTAGGCCTGCCTCATTTTAGTGGGGATTGTACCTTTAAAAGTATGTGAACGATTTATAAATCGATGGTGTATATATATATACATATTATATATGACTATATTGTGACTATATTATGACAATAATATATTCTTATCATACAGTATTTTTTGGCATTTTTCCCGAGAGCGTCTGAGGGACGAGTTCTTCTAATAGTGGAGGTCTGCCATACATCTTCATATGTTTACATTTTCATCACATCTTCATCACATCTTCTCATCTTCTCATCTTCTCATCTTCACTCTCTCTCCTTCTCTCTCGCTCTCTCTGTGTAAAAGCTTCTGGTGTAAAGGCGTCTGTGTGTTAAAAGCGTCTGAGTGTAAAAGCTTCTGTGTGTAAAAGCGTCTGTGTGTTAAGGCATCTGTGTGTAAAAACTTCTGTGTGCAAAGCATCTGTGTGCAAAAGCTTCTGTATGTATGAGCGTCTGTGTGTGAATGTGTACGAGTGCTTGTGTGTAAAGTGCTTGTGTTTAAAAGCTTCTGTGTGTAAAAGCGTTTGTGTAAAGGCGTCCGTGTGTAAAAGTGTTTGTGTGTAACAGTGTTTGTGCGTAACAGCGATTGTGTGTAAAAGTGTTGGCGCGGTAAAGAATCTGTGTGTAAAATCACAGTTGTGTGAGGCATGTTTGTATGTATGAGCATGCTCGTATGTAAAAATGTTTGTCTCAATCCTTCTTCCTGTGTCTCAATTATTTCATCTTTCTTTTCTTTCTCCTTCAATTTCTTCATATGTACCAACTTTTTCACAACATGTCTGCACCATGTCTCTTCATTTTAGGCATCATCGTATATTTCTATATTTATGCTTCATGCTATAAGATCTTCATATTTATACCGATACCTCTCACTATGCTCCTCTACGCTCTCGGGCCATCCGTCGTAGTTCTACGGAATGGGCAACCACCGGACGGGTTCAGTTCCCCACATCCGACGAAGTTTTTCGTTAGGCGAAAACTCGAACGCTCCGTGCGGTGGCCCAGCAGTGGCGGCTAATCCCCTGTTGATTGATGATTAATTATCAGGGATTTCAAGACGTTTTCAGCCTCAAACATGGGGATATACTAATTGAATCTAACTGATAAATTATGATAAACTGATTGTTGGTTGATGATGTGCTTTTGTTTTCTATCCAACAGATTAGGGATTATCACAATCAATGAGCTGGGAAGCCCGTTCTTGACCAGCCAGCATAAAAGGACGACGTTGCCGGTGTTGAACACTGTTCATTTGATATGAATGATTGGAACTAGTAGCTGGATACCCAAGAACAAACCATAATACATGCCCCTAATCTTTAGTATTTTCAATATAGATCCAATAAAGTCCTTAGGGTTTTATTGGGTCTACTACATCAACAACAAGTCTTAAACAAGTTGGCATGATCCGCCCAGAGAACGTCCCCGTTCGAGCTTCGTCTCAGTTTAGCTGCCGGTTTATATGGTTTAATAAGAAAAATATATGGGATAATCATGGGATGAGTATGGGATATATATGGTATAATTAATCTTATATTTAACGGTTATTGCCGGTCGAATCCGATTCTTAGTTGACTTAGTTATCATGGAAATCAAAGGGCGATTTATTCCCATCAAGCCTTATGAATGGAGACTTACAACAAAACCCATTGTGCCAATGGGGACTAACTTCAATCGGCTGGTCATTTCGGGTGTATACGACAAAGGACCATTCAATTTTTTGGGCTACAGTCTCAATATTATATATATATTATTATTATATATACATATTACATATGATATATATATATATATTACGTATGATATATATTACATATAATATATATTACATACAATATATATATAGACTTATTATGTATGTAAAAAACTTACCAGTAACACATCTTGTAATTTTGCTCGAATGGTCCATCTTTTATTTTCTCGATCGGCATCCCATGGCACTGGGCCCCTGGCTGGTGTCCCTGGCTTGAGAAAAAGCTACGTCTCGGTTGATCCTTGGTTAACTACGATACCCTATGGTTTAATGGAGATTTAATGGGGTTTAATGGGGGTTAATGGAGATTTAATGGGGTTTAATGGGATTTAATGGAGGTTTAATGGGATTTAATGGAGGTTTAATGGGATTTAATGGAGGTTTAATGGGATTTAATGGGATGTAGTGAAATTTAATGATATACCCTCTGGTAAACTAACAGTTGCTATTGAAAATCGCCATAGAAATAGTGGATATACCCATTAATAGCATGGTGATTTTCCATAGTTATGCTGGTATGTTTACCAGAGGGTATTCAATTTATTGATGTCTATGTAAAGTGGAAAATATGTAAAATTTTAAAATTCCAGAATATGTCCTGAAAAAAATGTTCCTAAAACTTTTATCCAAGAATGACTTTGCCATATAGGTGATCTGTTCCAAATTCGTCATCGTCGCATGTTGTTGTCATCGCTGAGGGATCATCCCACCTTGGTGGATTGGCTGGATGAGGTCGACGAAATCCCGGCAGGGCCTTCTCTTTGGGATGGTTGAGCCATATGAAAATCGCCTGGTTGAGTGGTTAATATATATGGTTATCATACATGTTTATTGTGGGTAATCTGATTAAACCATCAGAAACAGTATTTGTTCAAAGATAGAATAAATGATCTGGTTAGTGGTTTGGAACAGGAATTTTATTTTTCCATGTATTGGGAATGTCATAATCCCAACTGACTTTCATATTTTTCAGAGGGACTGAAACCACCAAACAGTTATTGTCTTATGTATAAAACATTGGGTTTACCACATTGTAAGACAATAAACATGAAAAAAGATATAGAATCATGTCTCGAGTAACAACATATATTGGGTTCTTGTGCATTTTCCACATTATATAGAACTTAGAACATCTTAGAAGCATTTCTGAATGGCATTTTTGTCAAGCTGTTGGTGAGCTTGATTGGCCTTGTCCTTGCCGTGTTGGTGAAACAGAATAGAGTACTGTCACCAGTTCAAAGCTGAATTTGTTGCCATTTGGGTGTCACATATTTTGACTTGGACCACATATTTTAGTCTTGTGGTACTCAATTTTGACCCATAGCCATTTTTCATGTATTTTTTGGTTTCACAAAGCGTATCATTCTGGGCCAAGAGATCATCGTGTTCAAGTTTAGACTCTGAGTTTGCATCATTTTCGTATGGTTTTCTAATAATGATGGTTTTCTTATGTTGCATTATCAAAGGGTTGCTTTAAAGACCCACCCTTTGCAACAAATCCGCTTGGTTGCTGATATCCAAAGCTACAATGATACCCTGGTCAGAGGTTGACCAGTTTGTGTTCTTTGATGTTCTTTGGCATTTGGCCGCGAAGAATATGGCGTTGTCCCATATGGTGCAGCTCCAAAATAGATAGACAAACCTTGAACCTGGAAATTCAATGGTAAAATATGGTAAAATCATGTCATATCCTCCCAGAAAAACTGCTCTATCCTTATTTTCATAGAACTGGATGATGGGAAAATTGAAACCGGAAACCTCTATATTTGATGGTATTTTAACCATGGTTTCCGGTTAAGATTTTCCCAACAAAACCAATCCATTGATAAATATTCCAGAGGATATATCCCATTAATATCCCATTGAATCACTATAAAATCCCATTAATCCACTATAAATCACCCTGGTTCCTTACAATTCACGGGGCTGCTGCACAGTGCCGCAGGACCCCGATGCGGCGTTCCGCCGGGCTCGCTCCCCCACTCCACCAATGCGTGTTGGAGTGAGGATTTTTGACAGGGATGTTCAGCCATGAAAATCGCCTGGTTGATTGGTTAATATATGGGGATGGATCAATACCTATGAAAATACCATTACTATAGTGGGATGAACATCCATAAATCCCAGCTATTTTGATGTGAACTACAGGGGTACCAGGTTTTGACACACTGCCATATGGTTATCATATTATGTTGGTTATCTCATATCTGGGTAAATTATAACGACCTCACTGGTCTCCCTCACTGGAATCCTGGTTAATAAGGGAAATCATTCCCAAATAGCCTTAATTCAGGTTGGTGAAATATTATAATTTACCCAGATATATGGTTATCATATGTTATTATAATGGCTATTAAATGCTATTAAGGGGGATTTTGTTGATATAAGTTATAAGGGGGATTTGGTTAATATAAGGTTGATTGGTGAAAAAAAGGACCGGTTGGTGGTTTGGAACGTGAATTTTATGACTCTCCATTCAGTTGGGCATAGCAACCCCAACTGACGAACTCCATCATTGTTCAGAGAGGTAGGGCTCAACCACCAACCAGAGGAGCTCTACCGAATTGGGGGTTATGAAAATGAGCTAAGACGTCGATGCTTGAGGGCTCTGAGGTCGACTTTCAAGGTAAGGTCGAGGATGGTCGAGGTGTTTTTTTTCAGGAATCGAACCATAATGGGAATTGTAAGGGTAACAATCTCGAAATACCCTCTGGTTATTTAACATAGCCATGGAAAATGGCCCATTTATAGATGGTTTACATGTTAAATAACCAGAGGGTATTTGTTTTTTTTTGTGTGTTTTCAGAACCCCCAAGGGCTGGTTTTGGAATTTCAATTTCCATTTTCGACATGGGCCGACTTTGAGGTGTCAGCTAAATCTGAAGGCGCGATGCTCTAATTTCAACTTCAATTGTGATCATATGACAACGTTCATATTAACAGCGACAATACTCATAGCAACACTGATAAGTAGTGTACACTGATTAGTATTAATTGAGTAGAATGATGATGACGATCATCATCGTCATCATCATCAGCAGCATCGTCGTCGTATTATCATAATGATTGTTCAACCTCACTCTCAGCCCAAACCTCATCGCCAAGCGAGTCCTGATATTGTTTTTCTTGATTGTTTCCATCTCAAATAATCCAACAAGGTTTCTTGCACTACATTTCACCAATGATGGCAACTATTCCACCAAGCGAACCCAAAGCTATTTTCCCCGAACCTTCCATTTCCAGCTGATTTTTGGGCATGGTGCAAGTGATGGGCAAGAATAGATTACCAACCAACATGTTTTCTTTGCGAATATACCTTCTGGTAATTTAACGTAGAGATGGTAAATCACCATTTTTCATAGGTAAATCATCCCAAATTATCGATAAACGGGCCATTTTCCATAGCTACTGCATGTTAAATAACCAGAGGGTATGGGTATCGGTCAAAACTTCAGGACCAGGAACTATTTGCTGGTCACTTTCAGAGTACACCCAGCCTATATATCCATTTTTGGAGGTAGGTAGCAGGTATACCAATCTTGACTCACACCCATAGACGGATGGATAGAACTATAGTAAATACATAGATACTATACGGGCTTGTCCATAAAAAATGCTATAGCGGTATTAACGCCGATCAAAAGATCTATAGATGCCGATGACCCAAAGCCATGATTTTTCATCCGTAAAAACCAGGGCTTTTTCAGATCTTTGAAAAGACATCCCTTTGGGATCATTGGGGATCATTGTAGAAGACGTGCTTTTTCTATCCAGTGTATCATCATTTTCCATCATTTTCCATCATTTTCTCCAGTTGGATTCTCCAATTGTCCACTAAGAATTGCTATCTGATTGGTGCTTTGGACCATGACTTGGACAATGACTTGGACCGTATATTGGGAATTTCATAATCTCAACTGACGAAGTCATCTTTTTCAGAGGGGTAGGTATACCACCAAGCAGCTATAACTTGGAATATTGAATATCAAACATTTTTTTCAGTGTTGAATGAAGTTAAATTATTCTGTAAACTGAAACAAAGCGATGTGGAAAACCCAGCATGATGAGATTTTTTCCGAACGGGTTTCACCTTTCCATTTTATCCCAGGCTAAGTATATAGTAAATCTCAGTTTTTCTTCGCTAAATCATCATTTTCACCACTTTCCCCTAGTTAAATTCACCAAAAAATCTCCAGTTCAATCAGCATTTTCTCCAGTTCAATCATCATTTTCTCTAGTTCAATCACCATTTTCTCTAGTTAAGTCACCATTTTCTCTAGTTAAACCATGTTAAACCTGATAATTTTTTCTCGACTTACTCAGGTTGTGTACGTGAAAAATCCTCCTCACCGTTGGATCGCCAGGAGTGCGGCCACTGAATCCTCCACACAACAGGAGGACGGGATGTGACCCGGAGCTGAAATGGGACTTGGATCGTTCCACTGAAGTGGTTAGTAAGCCTGGTTAGTAGTACCATCTGGTTATTTAACATAGCCATGGAAAATTGCCCATAGAAATAGTTTTTTTTCCCATTAAAACCTCCATTTATAAGGGATTATCTGGTTATTTGTTACATAACGAACTGGAAAATTGCCCATAGAAATAGATGATTTTCCCAGCTAGAAACCTCCTTTTATGGTTGGGATTTTCCTAGCGAACTGGAAAATCCCCAAACTAAATGAAGGTTTCTAGCTGGGAAAATCATCTATTTCTATGGGCCATGGATTCCATGGCTATGTTAAATAACCAGAGGGTAGTTTGAACATTCCTAGATTGATTTCATGTTCTTTTTTGGGAATCAGCACATTTCCATGAAGTCAATCAAACATAATTGAACTAAATATAACTAAGTCCATAAATGGATGAGCGGCATAATTTTCATTGGATTTAATGGGATTCATATGGATTCATGACTGATATTACTTAACCAATACTAGCGGGATATAAATGGATAGATCTCCGGTCAAAACGGAGGTTTATAGCTGGGAAAATCGCTGTATAAACTCATCGAAGTAAGTTCGGTGGATTTTCCAGCAAGCCATATGAATCATATGAACTAATTGCTGGAGGCTATGACTTGAAAGCACAACACACTTGTTTTTTTTTTCACTGCCAAAATTTTTCGGCTTTGACCGTCAGAAAACCCAACGGGATTCAACGTGGCGAAACTCACTCGCCCTTAGTCATTGGAGTTGATGGAAGAAGTCATGGGAGGCTGGAAACTCGGAAGCCGGAAAGCTCTAAAAATGAATGGTCAAATACATCTGGTTGGTGCTTTGGAACCATGGAATTTTTATGACTTTACCTAGATAAATAGTGGGATGAACCATCTATAGCTGGTTGGTGGTGACTGGAACATGACTGGATTATGACTTT
>Ga0126342_10007286_pt1 | contig 19723 bp, 16 predicted proteins | sample Cyp1metagenome_FD_92528 | JGI IMG/M metagenome (GOLD analysis project Ga0126342, IMG submission 92528) | Coral microbial communities from Lord Howe Island, Old Settlement Bay, Australia - Cyphastrea 1 metagenome | ecosystem: Host-associated > Invertebrates > Cnidaria > Coral ... | reverse complement strand
TATATATCAGCAGTCAATGAGTGTCTTTAAGTAAAGTCATGGTTTTACTTGGACGACAACGTTTAACTTTGTTCTTGGAAGTATAGTGGGATAGCTATTGAAAATGACCATTTATATATAGTGGATTTACCCATTGAAAATGGTGATTTTCCATAGTTTTTTGTATGTTTACCAGAGGGTATTTGGATAGGGGTATGATCACAGGAATGACCCATGATAGGCATGATGGGTGCAGTGATCCCAACATGTAGTTCGAATAATTTTCCAAATTTATATCCTATACTATACTTAGATGGGCCATGGGATTCGCGATTCCTGGTTAGTAACTGGGGATTTGTTACCCCCTATATCCCAATTGTAATCCACTAACTAGTTAACTAACTCCATGGCCCATCTAAGTAGTTCGAATCCTTATTACCAACGTACTTTGCCCCAATGTACATAGGCATTTCTCCGACAAATGCACTTTTGTTTTTTCCTGCGCAAGTATGTTTGTTGTCCCCACCAAAAACCCTTAGTTATCCGCTTGCAGGAAAAATGAAGGATCTGCTAAGCCAGGGATTGCAAGACCTTTTTGTGGGCGCGCGTTTTTCAGAAAATATGCTCGAAACCATAAAACAATTTTGTACCTGTGAGTTCCGGACCCACTCCGAAAATGCACAAAAAGGATCCGTGATTGGGAAGTTTTCAGTTGTGAAAATCAAATCACATAAATTTGCGGACTCACAAATTTCACGAATTTCACGTCAGGAAACTTCCCCCTCACAAATTTTCACGCGATTTCACGCTAATTTCAAGCACGGACCCTGCCATGCAAGTATGTTTTTTGTCTGCAATCTAAATTTTTCGATGCTTCGGCAACCCCAATTTTAGTTAATTCACCAAAAATTGGTCAGAAATTCACCAAAAAAATCAATCTATTTGTTTTTTATGGCTGGCAAGGTAGTACCAGCCAAGATTTTCAGGTAGAAGTCAGAGCAAAAAAGGCCAAGTCAGAAGAAATCGGAAGAGTATGTCATCGGCTTTAGACTCATGGAAATGGATGTGCGGGATGAGATAACCAGGACCAGATGGAAACACGGGCAAACGCCTCGGAAAATCTCTTTTCACTGTCTCCAGGTCGCATGTGATTTGTAACTTGCCGACAAATTCCAAAAAATCAAGTATAATGCCGTTTCAGTCCCACAAAGTCCCACAAAGTCTTGTGGATGCCAGAAGTTTTCCTTTCAGCTGCCAGATCTTTAAACAGCTGGACCTCGCCCATGGTATATCATTTGAACCCCGTGATCCTGTTGGATGCAGGGATGCAAGTCCCTTCGTGTGTCGGTTCCCGACGCTTGATCCTCTCAGAAAAATCTATCGTCGTCGGAGGAACAGTTAGCAAAATCTCAGCCTTGATCAAGACTGCTCTGCACGCCTTTCTCCAACTGAAGCGTAGCTTCTCCCATGCAAACACGGTATGCTTTAAATTATCTAAAAATATAGACTTAGTGAGATGTATCGTACGTATAGGCTGCCTATATGTTTTTTAAAAACATTTTTGCAAGTACGTAAAGTTTCATAATTTTTCACAAGTAAGTTGTAACTAGCCGGTTACGTGAAGTTGCGGTAAGATCTAAGTTTGTGTTTAACAAAGGTATCGTACGTATATTATGTTTACGATTCTTTATGTTTTCTTTTTCAAAACTATGTTAACAGACTACTGAACCTAAGTACTTAGGAAAAAATAGCAGAAGATATCGGAAATTGTCAAACAAGTTACCAAGACCAAAATTTTGCAACATGAACTGAAGGTGGGCTGAATTTTTTCGCAGTTGTGATGAAGTCTGTAAAAATATAGTTCCTAAAACGGATGAAAACTGAAAATACACTTACTGTAAAGCATACGGTCTGTGAAAACCGTTGCTGTAGAAGATACAGCGCCCGGAGTTGTCTGATCTATACATGAGACACACTTCGGTCGGAAAGATTGCGCTGCATGCGTTTGCAGCTACATGGGTACCAAATGATTTCCCAACAACAACAACTACTACTACTACTGCTACTACTACAACGACTACTACAACAACAAAAGACAACAACCAACAGCAGCAAAAAAAACATCAAACAACAACAAACAACAACAAACAACACACAAAAAAATAAACAACAACACACAACAACACACAACAACACACACACAACAACAACCAACAAAGAACAAATAATAACAAAGAACAACAAACAACAACAACGAACAACACAGAACAACACAGAACAACAAAGAACAACACAGAACAACAAAGAACAACAAAAAACAACCAAAAAACAACAACAAACCTCAAAGCACAACAACGAACAACAACGAACAACAACAAAACAAAGAACGACAAAAAACAACAAAGAACAACAAACAACAACACACAGCACCGAACAACAACAACAAACAACAACAAACAACAAAAAATAACAACAACAAACAACAACAAAGAACAAAGAACAAAGAACGACAAAGAACAACACAGACACAGAACAAAACAGAACAACACAGAACAACACAGAACAACAAAGAAGAACAACACAGCAGAACAACAAAGAAGAACATCAAAGAAGAACAACAAACAAGAACAACAAAGACAAACAGCAGAGAAGAAGAACAACAAACAACAACAATAACAACAAACAGCAACAACAACAACAACCACGACAACAACCACGACAACAGCAACAACAACAACAGTAGCAGCAGCAGCAGCAGCAGCAGCAATAGCAACAGCAAAAACTACAACCAACAACAACAAAAAAAAAACAGCAACAACAACAATAACAAACAACAACATTAAACCACGACAAGCAACAACAAACAACAACAAACAACAACAAAAAACAACACACATCAACACAAACAGCAAAGATCGACAAATAACAACAAACAACAAAGATCGAATAAAAAAATCACAAAAACAACAGAAAACACAACAACAACAACAACAACACCAACACCAACACCAACACCACCACCACCAACAACAACAACAACGACGACAACAACAACAGCAACAACAACAGCAACAACAACAACAACAACCACACCAACAACAACAAGAAACAACGACAGCGACAACGACAACGACAACGTTGCAGAGTGTTTAAACCAAGTTATAAAAAGTTGTCGACACTTATTTACAAAAAAGAAAATTATTGGAATTAACAGAAATTTGTTTTTAACTTTTTGAGAAATCATGTTAACTTCCAAAGATGTTGTATAACTTCCTTATATCTACGCAAAGTCTGTAAAGTCTTTTATCCTGAAGCGTGCTGTCTCCGTGCTTTGCCACCAGCCGCGACTACAGATGCTATGAAGGATGCTAAACCTCGTTCAAACCACCTTAAAAACCACCATGTTCCTTTGGTTAAACCAGGTGAAACCTCGGTTTTATCATTGGTTTGACTTATAGTGTTACCATGTTTTTACCTAATGATGTCCATCACACACTCCACAGATCCACAGCCGCAGCACCTCTCAGCGCGGCTGGGCGCATGGTCGACATGGTCCAACGACGCCAGCGCTTCGCAGGCCACGACCTCCACAAACACGATTATCGCCAGAAGATGGATTTACCCTCTGGGAAACTAACGTATCTATGGACAGTCACCATTTTCTAAAAGTAAATCGACCATACATGTTTTTTTTTGCAGAAACACATTTACAACCGGCCCATATTGTGATCAAACTGAAACCTGGCTGATAAATTAATTGTTATTCTTATTGGACAAAAATCACCTGGAGATGGGTGTGAAGAAGTTTAAGGTGAGTTTGTTTGCAAACAAACAAACATGGTGGGTTTACAACAGTTCAACCACAATGATAATAGAATCGGGATCAACAAACCAACCTTTGCAAAGGGATTTTCCATGGTTGGGAGGACGTGGTTGGGAGATGTTGGGAGGACTTGAACTAAATGAGCAACCCCAAGGGATGAAAAACAACGACTTTGGAGATAGGCTGATGGGCCCCGCTTCGTCGACATTTTCCAAAAACGAAATTGGCATCCAATCCGTTCCATGTCAAATATCCGCAGCAAAATATCCCGGTAAAGGGCCGTCTTGGGAGCCAAGATAGCATGGTAAATTGGCTGCCCTGCTTCTAAATTCGACCAGCAGAAAGACAGTATTTCTTTTTGGAGGATAGCTCATTCCTACTTGAGGCATCTTGAAATATACCTTGTGTGGCTAGGCACTGTGCTGACGGTGTAGGACGGTGTAGTACGGTGCAATTTGGGGTGTTGATCAGCTTGTTATATCCCTGCTGATGATCTACAATCGACGGATCATGAATCATGATGATTGATTTGGACAGAAACATGTTACACAAACCTGGGATTAATAAACCATAAAACATATAACAAAACATTAGACATATTTGGTACGATACCGGCAAACCGTCATTGGAGATGGTTGTGAGGTCAGTGCTGATGATAATCCTTCAATCCATGCTGTCACAAGCTGATCTCCCACGATACCTGCGACCAGAATCAGCAAGCCACGCAGTAACTATCCTACATGTTATCAATTTATAGCAAGGAAAGGTTAAGCAACAAGCCATCATACACCGCAGATTTACCACAACCTACCAAATCTACCAACCACTTGGAAAACAACATACAATGCAGGAACCATGGCTCTAAACCTCGCAGTTTGCAGATCATGCCAGATCTGCTGTCAGACCCCAGCCGGGGTGCCCTGCCAATGTCCACACCAGGGTGAACCTGAGAGAAATCCCGCAGAATTAAGAGCATAACCGGCCGAGGGGGGATACAATACATATATATATATGTATATAAATAATATCAATATATATATATATATGGATTTTTTTATCCCCTCGGAAACAAATACCTACTTTTTTCTAGGTAGAGGAAAAAACAAAAGTTATTTTTTCAAAAGAAACCTGAGTGCCCATAAGCAAATTTAAATTACACCCAGAAACAAAAAGTGGTTGATTCCATCTTGGCAGATTCAACACATGATCACGCATCACGCGCAATACTAAGTTGCACCAACAGCCAATGGTATGGAGCCAAATCCCTGTGGATCCAGCACATGCAACCTTTTTTCTAGCCATGCAACTTTGCCTTCACAAAGACGGCAAATGCTGCAACTAAATACTGCTGAAGAGCCCGTAGGCAGGTTTTCCTAATATCTTACTCTTCTGGAGTGGCGCGAAGTTTTTGCCACTGTATTTTCATCCATTTGAGTTCCAAAACATCATTGGATTGCAACATGTACGTGCACTTCCCCCTTTGAATTTCACCTCCTGCATGATGTGGTGGATTTTTTTTCGGACCCTGGGGAGAGTAATTAATCAAGTTCCGGAAAAACAAACGTGAAAATGCCGAACAAAAGTAACATAAAATTCACTGAAAAAACATCTCTATATAATTATTTCACAAATTTAGTCATAATTCAATTATGGGTAAATTACAAGATTTTATGGGTAAATTACGGTTTGATTACGGTTGCGGATAATTACGTGTACTTTTATGTTTTGCAATTGTGCGTTGGTTATTGTAAATGATGGGCAATAACGAAACTACAAACTAAAAACAAATCTTTTCTCATATCATACGGGTAAATTATGGGCATTTTTCGTTCAAATTACGGATTTGTTACGGCTGGATAAATTGATTACGGATTTCGGTGGGATTCTGGGAAAGATGGAGCAGATGGAGCTTCGAAGTGATTTTTCATGGTGGGAACCTAGAAATTCAACAAGGTTCCATTCATGTCCGTTTCGGGACCCGAACAGCAACAGTTTCGGAAACAGCCTGCCAGAAGACACTGTGTTTTAAAGTTTGTTTGGGTAACAACCGCCAGCAGGCGGTAGGATATGGAAAGTTGGTGGTAATCTCCCGTGATGAAATGCATCTTCTCACATCACATTTTATTGGGGAATTATTTCCTTTGATGGAATCTTGAAACTTATCACTTTTCACTTATCACCCTATAGATTGATATGTGACATTGCATCAAGTATTTGCTAGTAATTGAAAATGGTTCTTCCCCGGGACCCTTCTTTGGATCACCGGTTGCCAAGTGAAATGCATGCAGTGTTTAAAAAATCTCTCCACTGAAACCTTCCAAATAGTCTTGATATAGGGGATATGAAAAAAATACAGTTTCTTTGAAAATAGATATCTATTTTTGGCCCAGATGATAAATAGATATCTTTTTCGCACCAAACAATAGGTAAATGTGTCAGCAGGGTATATGTATAATCAACATACCAAAAGCATTGAAGACAAACATGGGGCTGTACCATCCGATTAAAAAACATATGCAGAAGTTTAAACAGTGTGAGGGTTGTGAAAATGATCATGTATTTGGAAAACAGCGCAGGACTTGCAAATTTGTGAAATTATCCCGAACCAAGGCTGAAGACAAATGGAGCCTGATGGTATAATGTCTTAATTTTACAATAAGCCGAACAGATGTTTTTGAAACCCCATCCCACCCGACTGATAAAACTGAAAAAATCAAAAGTCTGAGGATATGACTGGCAAAACCAAACAAAGTAAGTACTGTGTTGAAAACCAGCACTCCCTGATCAGTTCCCCCAATTCTCGCGTGGATCGTTTATTCACTATCTGTTTAAATCACTGACCACTATCTGGAGGATCATCGCAATGAGTAAATGGCTAGTAGCTGGGATTAAAAACCGTTCAAAAATGGGATAATGGATTTAGGGGGCTTTCTAGCCAGGGTTGTTAACCACTTACTAAGTATAGGATGATCCTCCACGTATTTATTTAGCTGATAGAGTTTGTTTTTTACCAGAAGTTCTTACCCCATACCACTGATGGTGCTGGTGCATCCGGCCCGCAGTTGTTGATTTTCTGTCAAGTCAGGCAAACATACCATATGCACCGCACAGTGCCTAACATGACACCAACATTGGAACGGGTCATGCCATAGATATGTACAATGTACCCTTTTTCGTGAGAAAACGGCGAATCATCAACACCAAGTGTCACCAACTATGTGGGCGTCACATCAGCGTATCAGGGTGACTAAGCCATTCCACCCTCCATCTTTCTGTGTTGGTTAGTAAATATTTCCAACTATAATAGATATATATATATATATATATAACAAACAAACATGTGTCAAACAGGTGGCATATCAATCAGCTCCAATGAATCAACACATCAACAAATTGGTGATCCCTTCTAAACCAAAGAATGATTGGTTCCCGGGCGATCTCGGCACCCATCCCTGAGCAGCCGCACGTCTTCATTGCGTAATACGCGTTGCCCCCGCGGGGTTCCGCCGCGCGGCTGAGCCCATCCAATGCGTCAACCCTTTCCCAAGTCGGGACAACTAAATGAATGGGAATGATTGGAAATCATCGACTCAAAGATCATCAATTCATCTTTGGCATTCTAGCAATATTTTCCGCTTGACATTTACGCGTGCAACAGGGCAACGGGTACGACCTATGATGGCGTCATCGCTAAGATGTCACTGGGCGTATGTGTTTTTCAAAACGTAGCAAAACCCCCAAATGTTTTTGCATTTCCGACCGATTCCAACCCGCTACAAACCGTGAATCAACAATACTGATTCTTAGTTATATAATCGGGCATAACCCACTGGAATAGGAGGCAGTTCAGCCGTGCGGGCATTGTAATTGAGGATCCCTCAGCATCACATCCTGTAAGCTCTTGGTCCAGGTTTCAAAGTCTCCTGGAGGTGCCGCAGTCCCAATTTCGACCAAGACCCGCAGACCTTGACTACAGAGGATTTTCCTTGAAATGAAACCACACCTAACACTCAGCACCAGCCAATGATATGACACCGCAATACCGTAATGCATGGATCTTCGAACACCTCTGTCTCAGAACGATGCACCATGAATGTAAGCAAATATGACCATGAGGCATCGTGCGTCAACATCAATTTTTGCCACATCATGTGCCAATTTCAAATTTGGCGGCGGACTGCGCCAAAAACCCACTATCCACACGTTCCCGCGCAAACACCCACAAGGACACCTACACATTCCTCACAATTGCAAAGAAATGACTGAATTTCAGCTAGAACCCTGGAACAGTAGATTAAACATATCCGACTATACATGGCATATACTTAGATGTTTTATGATGTTTTCATATATTCACATATTTAAAGACACATTCAACACACGAAAAACAATAAGTATGTATGCACATGGATGCCGATGCTGATATGGTCGTTGGTTTGCAGGAAACCAACCGAAAACGGGCTAGCTCCCAGGAACACAGGGGTGATTCCCCAAAATGGTGGTAAGGACTTCCTAGGACAGAGGTATACCCCGAATCCACTTGATAACTTTGGGGCATATCTGGTTTTCAGACACATCACAACCAGGCATCCATCGTGCCTTCTGCTTCCTCTGCTTCCTCCACTTCTTCCTCCTCTGGGATCTCCACGTCGGCCCACGAACCAATGCGGTGATCCAACTGTGCGGCGCCCGCCTGCAGGCACGGGCTCTATCCCACACTTGCCTAAACAAAATGCCCGGTCTGGCCAATATGTTTTTGGGAATTGATTCATTTTTGGGAGTTCCGTGTTTTTTGCTTCGGAGTGGGGGTCCCATCTGTGTGGGTATGGTGGAGTAGTTTTTTCTTGTGAACATTGTACATACTGGTCAGGCCGTGTCAAAGACGCGCGTGGACCAATGCAAGCCTTGCCCTCCAAGATTCATGCAGCCACCAGCGCGGGAACAACCCCTGGCTACAAAGTCAAAAAAGATGTGCAACAACCTTTACAAACAAAATCAGCGCATGTCTCTATGCTGGCGCTCACATGTGAAGATGCCTCCTCGCGCAGGTCATGGAACGTTTCGCAGGAATTATTTAAAACCGGTGTAGTTGCACATTGCTATTGCGAACTCGCCTCCTCTGACGGTGTCCCGCAATACGATGCCAGAGAAGCAGAAAGTTGTGAATTTACGCATGCAAAGGCTGAAACGAACCACTTGCCAAACACGGGGTTAAACTCACTGCCCATTCACCCAGATACTGCCGGCATGTGCCACAGAACTGTGGACCAAATCTTTCTGATTGCCCAAGAGTCCAAGATAGATGGAATATTGAAGTGGGATCCAAGGACAGTTTTGACAACAAGACTCAATGAAGACTTGGTGGATTATTTTGTTCCTACCTGGAAGATACGAAGTCATTAATTCGTGATCTTTATCCCAGGGTTTTCTGCTTTAGAAACATTATAGTCACCGTAAACCAAGCACCCGAAGAGGATTGCACTGTACCTTGCCCAAAGCATGTTACATAATCATCCCGGGAAGTGTAAAACCTTCCTGCTCAGCTGCTCAGTAGGTAAATGATTACACCAGGGCGTCATGGCTGCGTTCCATGGGCTTGCTTCAGCTGGAATACTTGAAATCAAACTATGGAGGTTTCCTAAGATGGTGGACCCCCAAATCATCCAAATTACAGTAGACCGTTTGAGTATTGAAACCCATGGTTTCGAGGATCTTTGGAAAACCCCAAATCAAAATATGAATCATCCACAGATAAGCGCCTTGCCATTGCAGCCTCGTTCCAGGGAACATGAAAACACTTTTCAGAAATCAAGTGGGTCGTTACAAAATATGACCAGGCCAAGGACGACGACGACGACGACGACAACAACAACAACAACAACAGCAACAACAACAACAACAACCACAACCACAACCACAACCACAACAACAACAACAACCACACCAACAACAACAAAAAACAACGACAACGATGACAATGATGATGACGATGATGATGATGATGAGGATGGTGGTGATGATGATGATGATGACGACGCTGGTGTTGACCTGAACATTCCTTCGATCAATTATTTTTGGTAGTTTTTGAGTATGACCTAAAATGACCCAGTTTTCAGAATCTCGTCTAGTCTAATTCTACTAGTTTGCCTGGTTTTGCTTCCTAGTGGCCACACTATCACCACAATTGACATTTTGAATGTGACTGAACATGGCTTGCATCCTGGCTGCGTCCCAAGGACATGCCAGGCCATTCTCATATCCCGAGCACCAATGCATATAAATGCACATAACTGCGCCCAAAAATTACCCGCAAAACGCAAAAAATCCGCAAAACGCCCGGAAAAACCCGCAAACGCCCGCAAATCCAAGAATCTGGTAAATTTGTATAATTTTGGGAGCGCGCAATTAAACAGAAACCAACTTGGATGTGCGGCTCCATATTTTGAAAGCAAAATACTGGTGAGAAGACTGGGAGGAAGGCCATGCCGATGGGAAACACAGCCATGACATACCACGCCTAACTTTTTGGGGAAACGCGTATCGACCATAAATTTGATGAAACGCCTGGTTGTGCAAAACGACTGATATTTTTTAGGAGTTGGAAGGCCCATGGATTATGATGATGACGACGACGACGCCGCCGCCAGCGACGACCACAACGACGGCGACGACGGCGACGACGACGACATGATGATGATGATGATGATGGTGATGATGATGATGATGATGATGATGATGATAACGTGCCGGTGATGATGATGGTGGTTAGGTGCTTGATTTTCAGGGTGGAACTGTTAACTATATAATTTACCAGAGGGTGCTGGTATATGATTATATATGTCATATCCAACATAATAACATGGTTTGTCATATCCAATGGTGTACACCCAACGATTCAATAACTATTTCATGGAAAAACCTGGTGTTTACCGAAGGCTAACCTGGTTTCATCCCCAACAGCCACGGTGGCACCTCAGCATCCTCCGCCGCGCCGGCCTCTGGGAAGGGCTCCACATAGCGCGCCTCAGCAGCGTCCTGGAAACAGTCGGGAGGCGGCGATGGTCAAAAGCCTGGGAAAAAATGGGGAGAAAATGGGGATTCACCAACCAAGTGATCTGGTTGGTGGTTCATATATGGTTAATATACTGTTAATAATGGTTAATGTTAATTGTTATTATATGGTTAATGATGGTTCATAATAATCTGGTTGGTGGTTGACCTACCCCTCTGAAAAATATGAAAGTCAGTTGGGATCATTATTCCTAAGATATGGAAAAACAAAGTTCATGTTCCACACCAACAACCAGTGATTCAAGAATCAACACATATTGTGATTTTTTTGTTGGGACCCCAAAACAAGTGAATTAACCATCCAGAAACAGAAATTCTATGGAATTGATCAACAAAATATGGCATGCTTTAACCAACGAAGATTGCGCTTATATATATATATACATGCATATGTATATTATGTAACCACCCACAACATCCCACAACTGCGATTTAACTAGAAACAATGCAGATTTGATATGAGTTCACAGAACATGACTTCACCATGTTCCATGAGGAGTTTTCTCCAGCAAAACAAAGGAATCCACGATCGAGTTACGCATCAAAACATTGGGATTTCACAGCCCAAAACTAGGTCTTGCCATGGGTCACTCAATTGGGGGGGGGGACAAAAAACGGTTTTCATTCTCATGAGCATGGCGCGTTCACGCATAAGAATGAGGAGATTGTAACCACCAAAAGAGTGGAATTTAACCAACACACAAAATGGCATTTAACCAACAAAAACATCCAAAATGGGGAGATGACGCCAATGTGAAATACAGCGGAATAGTTGAGACCGCGATGAAAAAAAAACATACTAAACCAGGGTTGTGCGAGCGGTATTCAATATTATGATATATTCGAGGGTAGGATTGCAATTTTTACCAGAACCAGAAACTAAGAATTCACCAAGCCAGCCCGAAACGTCTCAACTTGGAGTTCTAACGCAATGTAAACCACCAACCAGGAAATGGACATGTTGTAGATATTTGATGAAGCAAAGGCCTCTTTGTAAAATGTTGACCTTGCTGCTAGACATGTTGGGCTCTGAAAACTTCTCCCCATATACCCATTGATTGCCGCAGCTGTTTCCGCCGATTTTTTCATCGCGTCTCTGTAGTGACCGCAGGTTTCAGAGAGAGCCTTGACATCTGTTCACACAAAGTACAGCCATTGTTGCGTAGTTCATTATAGTTTATGACAGCTCCAGAAAGTGGTTAAAAATGGAAACCTGAAAAGTTGGGAACACATCGCATCTACACGTGGAAATATCGTACGTACATTTCGGCATTTTTTGGGGGGTTACGAGACATTAGGGTTGACCTACACTTGGGACCGTTTTCACAGAGTCCTACCGTTTGTGACTAGATTGTTGCACTTGTCATTGCCTTGGTTATCTTGGTTGAAAGGGAAAGTTGCAGGAAACCTTCAAAATTAATGATGAAAACAATGGTTTGCTGGATATGCTCCCTTCAATGCTCCCAATCGATTGTGTGAATCCCAGCTGCTGTCACTCATGATCAGCAACGGTACAAGCAGCCGATGCGGTGCCAAGTCGGAGCAAAATATGTGCAGATGAGGATGGATCAAACATGTTTCATCTCTTGTCAAGGCTTTAGCTTGCTGAAAACATGATTCAACATCAAAAATCAGGATTTAACATGACTTAACCATAAAACATAGGTATTTAATTGTTTTAAGCATCACAAAGAAGGATGTTTACCAACAAATATCGGGTATTTTACACGGGCTTTATATGATTTAACCATTGAAAATGAGGGCTCATCGTGGTTATCAAACAACTCAACTCAACTGGGTATGTTTACAAACGAACCATGGGTTCTCAACGGGCAGAAACTGGATCATCACCATAGACCGGTCGGTGGCAGTTATGTTTTTCCAGATTTTATGGTACTGTTTTTAATAAGGAAGATGAGGAGAATCCATGGGAAAATGATGGTCTAATAATATGGTATAATGATGTTTTTGCGTCTGGAGATTCTGAATGATAGACCATGTGACAGAGTGGGCTTTCCAAATTTTGCGACAACTGCAAGTCATATCCGTCATATCCAAATATAAAGGAGAGGCCCAAACCACAGAATTCTTGTTTGGCCTGGGCTTAGTTAATAATCCCCAACTACTGTAGGTAGCAAAAGTGGCAAAGCCCCCTGGAGTAGACAATCAACCAGAGCCTCTTGAAATCTCCGAGGCTTCTGCCATGCTCGACACCGACTCAGCTACCCTCTCAGCCACCCAAGCGCTGACCGCTTCCCTGAAAGGCAGCGAAGTGATTGGCCTCGCGAGGTTTTTTGCAAGCGGGGAATCCCAGTGCCTGACAGGTCCACTGGGTCAACTCTAATGGAACTGGTCAAAAAAAAATGTCATGGGATGTAAACCATCATTTTATGACATAAAGGGTGTCTGAAAATGGGGATAAACTTGATTGAACTATTGTTTGATCATACGGCATATTGTTACTAATTGGTTCATTATAGTCTGCGATATACAAGGGATCCATCACCAACATTCCAATAATGATATCCATTTAAGGGATGACTTTGACCATAATCACTCATTTAACATCACATTCACCAACTAACTAGGTTATTAACTGGCAATATGTAGGGATCAACTGACAATAACACTTGGTTCAATAGTATAATAGCAACAAATCGATTGGTATACAAACTGCTGCTACTAATATATATGTACATATATTTTCTAACAGTCTATGTATATAAATATATATATATATATATACATGACATTACGTGTGTATATATGTATTATGATATATATATATATATATATATATATCATATATATATAGTAATCACATCCTGCCTTTCGTCACTGTAGTGGGATGGCTTTCCGGGAAAAAACGGCCCCTCGACTAGCCGAGTCGCAGGTGCTCGAACATCGCGTGCTGGAGCTTCCTAAGTGATCCGTCCCTAGCAGTGTTCAAGTGTCACATCGAAAAACACATCCAAACATGCTGGGTAGATTGTCCATTGAAAAAAACGAAACATGCCTAAAGTTGCCATATATCTGGGGAAATTATAATCATTCACTAACCTGAAATGTTGGGCTAACTTAGGGATACTTCCAGGAAATCCTCAGCATGATCAGAGTGAGAACGACTTTTTAACAATGGGAACTTCACCAATGGGGATTTAACCACTAGAATCACAGGGAAAAAAATTGGATTTTGACGGCTGATTCATGGGATTTCATCCCTTCAAAAACTGGTTCCTGGTTGGTTCCTGGTTGGTTGAGAATGGGGTTCCTGGTTGGGTCAACCTCGGAGCCCCCACTTAAACCAGGTTTTTTAAAAAAATCAAGGGTGGCTGGCTGGGAAATCCCCTCTGAATGGAGGCTTTATATCATGGCATATGAAGGGGAATCCCATGCTATTAATGGGACAATCATCTCTAAATGAATCTAAATGATGGATTTCCCATGGCACTAAGGCACTGAGTACCAGAGGGTACTGATTAACTGCTGGATTTTGTTCACTGCTCACTTGGTGCTTCACCTTACTTGAGTGCGCATATAACCCGTGTAATTCTGGTTATGACTCAATTGGTAAGTAAAAAAACATCGAAACACATAGGATAAGTAAGCATTTCAAATGTTGATGGTAAACATAATGCGTAATATCCTGGAAAATAAAAACAAGAAAACTTCGTACATTTCGTTGATGAGGGGCGTCTAGTTGCCAGGGTACATTGTATTTTTGGCTATAAACTGGACTAAATCAACTTGCGAAGGCTATCGCTGGTCTACCCACATATATATATATATGTTGCAGTTGCCGTATCAGTGAGATACCTTTGATACCTTCCCCTTCAACAAAGAGTTGCTGCTCTTTGTGGACACGGAAATGGATGGCTTGACATTCGGCCATCCCCAGCGATTTCTGGAGGACCATCCCCGCTGAGTCTGGTTGGTGGTGCAATGTGCCCATCTTGAAAAATGATGGAGTGAAAGTCAGTTGGCAGTGTGTCAAAACCTTGTACCCCTGGTGAACATCAAAATAGCTGGTAAATGGATGTTCATCCCACTAAAAATGTATCTATAGGTATTGACCCATACCCAGTTGGGAGGATGACATTCCCAAGATATCCCATGACGTATCCGGCTGCTGCTGCTATATATATTATATATGGTGTGCCATGGATCCCATCAAAATACCCCAGTCATGTTAGCATTAATATACCAGCACCAGCCGGATCCGTCATGGGTATGGAAAGTCATAATCCATTCATGAGTATGGACAATTTACCATCAATATACCCCAAATGTTAGCATATATACCATACATGGATCCTATGGGTATGGAAAGTCATAATCCGTTCATGGGTAATTATGGGAAATTTACCATCAATATACCCGAAATGTTAGCATATATACCATACATGAATCCTATGGGTATGGAAAGTCATAATCCGTTCATGGGTATGGAAAATTTACCATCAATATACCCGAAATGTTAGCATATATACCATACATGGATCCTATGGGTATGGAAAGTCATAATCCGTTCATGGGTATGGACAATTTACCATCAATATACCCGAAATGTTAGCATATATACCATACATGGATTGTATGGGTATGGAAAGGCATAATCCATTCATGTTTGAAACCACCAAGCAGCAGTGGTTTTTGCATCCCATTCAGTGGGAAAGGTGTTCCTAGGGGCTCACCCCAGACGAAGCCCGTCGGACAGGGGATGATCTTCCGCCGGTCGCACTTGCGATATCTTGCGATCACCAGGACAATTAGATGTTTTTTTGAAACTATTAGCTATAGTTTAGTCCTAGTGATCGATCACTTTATATACACATCAACTTTCAACAATGCCATATAAACATGTCTAGTTTATTAACTATTGGCATGTGATTAGCTATAGTTTAGCCACATCAACATGTCATTCCTCATGTCATTCCTATACCCAAATGCTCCATGGTGCTTGAATATGCACACCAACATGTACCCGAACAATTCATCACCCAGTCATTTTTGGGTTTTGCATATACCAGCACCATTTTCTTCGCATATGGGTATATTTGTATTTTTGTTCATTGGCTACTGGCGTTATACTTAGATAGGCCATGGGATTAGCACGCGATTCCTGGTTAGTAACTGGGGATTTTTCCATAACCCCCTATATATATATCCCAATGAAATCATCCACTGGGCCTAGAGAACCATAGAAAGTGATGGTCCATAGAAATAGATGGTTTACCTATTAAAAAAGGTGATTTTCCATGGCTAGGGTTTTCCCAGATAGGAGTTGCCCCAATAACCAGAGGGTAAAACCATTTACTAGCTATTTTGAAATTTCCAATGCTATTGAATAATTTTCCATTGCTATTTTCCATTTACTCCTATAATAACCAGAGGCTTTTGTCCAGCCGAGCTTCTTCCGCCTGAGGATAGGAGTTGCCCCAATCGCCACCCGTTTGATGAACGCCGCTGTCACGGATCTGCCGTTTGGAGTCCGTGGCTTTGTGGTGTCTGTGGTGCTATCCTAAGGTTGACATGGAAGCTATATATATATATATATGTATATACATATGTAAATATATATATATATATTATCTCTACTATAAATTAATAATGTTAATACATTGAATATATGCTGTATCTGTTTATTGGTTCAAATGCGAGTGTTTGTTGGTTTGTCTCCGCGTTTTTGATTACAATAATCCATTGGTTATCCATCTCAAAAGGATTTCCCAACACACATGACATGATGCTTGTCCATTGTTTACCAAGGGTATCCCACCCCAAAGCATAACAAATGACAGCTTCACGGTGACTCGTTGCTCATCGTCGCGCAAGCCGACTCAAGCCTGCCTCTCGGTAGGCCAAATAGCCATAGATGCAGCCCACCACTTGAGAAAGGAGAGCTCCAAGTGTTGAGGCAAAGAGAAGCATGAAGTCAAAAGCTTCCTTTGCCGACGGCAGAGGGAGTCTCATATCATCCAACGTGGCGGAAATCCCCGGTCCGACAAAAAAAAACCATCCGTGTAGGCGACAAAAATGTGAAAAACGATCGTTAAGTAAATGGATAATCTTCGATAAACGCTGTTTGATTACCAGAGGTCATCACATTTTTGTTGGCCTTGAAAAAATGATTGAACGAAGCCTTTGGGATAGAGGGGGATATCATCAGGGCCTTTTAGTAGTCCATCATCATTAGGTACTAAACTACAAACCCCAGATCTACCCGGAATTCAAAACCTGAAAGGTTCGCAAGTTTGGGAATTTTTTTTTCCTAAGCACAGCCAGCGCATCATTCAGAAGGACCTTGATGGATGGTCCACCAGTAGGGGCATATCATATATTCCAAAAGCATGGAACATATCGTCAATAGAGGTTTTGGCTTTTCACAGTAGCAATTCACATGTTGACATAGTAACAATTGAAACCATGGTGTCAATATGGCAATATGTCAATGTGTATGACCTCACTTTCATAGAAACATAAATAAGAACTGACTTTCAACATCATTCAGCCCAGAGATGTTTGTTCTTGCCTTGCACAGGTTTTGCATGCATATCAGCTAGAATTAGGTGTGTCTATAAATGGGTTATAACTCCCAAACACCGAAAAGCATCGTCGATTTGAAGGGTACCATATACATCATCTAGGCGAACGATACGAATTTCAGACGTCCCAACTCAGAACTAGAAACACTTTAGGGTTTTCCCTGACAAAGCGTCATTTCTGATGATTCTCCATGTGAGATAGCTCTAGTTGATCCAGAGAAATGGGGTATTTGTCCGGTTGACCATGACTTTTGGTTGTTCAACATTGTTTTACCCCAAACCTTGGATGAACAAATCCTTGGTTCCTATGTAAAAAAAAAACTGAGAATGTTTTTGTCAACTACATTCAACCATTAAACATTTACATCTTCAACATTCCAAGACTTACTGGTGCGTCTTACGTAGGGTGGCTGGGTTGACTGGGGGTTGCTGGGATGATTATTAGTGAGCCAATGGATCATTCCCGAAAATTCCCTGCGTTTAGCACCAGCAAGTCTTGTAAACTAACACATGTATATAAACATGGCCGTTTTTTTGGAGTTATAATCCATTTATGAAAAAAAAATCTGGGTGGGAAACTCTCAACCCAAGATTTCTCAACATTTAAAAATGCCCATCGGTGATCCATCAATCCCAGCAGCATAGAAGGTCACCGAGTTCAACATGGCCTTGAAGGCCCCGATGATCTCCCTGAGGGCTGTCGCGAAAGCCCAAAACATACGGCTTGCCAAAGAAATCAAGCAACATATAATGCTGAGTTATATACGTATATATCATATTAAAAAATATAACATTATAATATATAGTATGATAATATATATATATATATAATATTATAATATTATAATATTACAATATATATGTATGTATTTTGGGTCCATATCATGGTGAGAACACATATAAACATGATCTCTCTACACGAACCACTAACTACCCAATCAAGGTGTTCCCTGTGCTACAAGTTGACCACCTGTAGACTAATGGTCACTGAAGCCATGTTCTGACCCCTTAGCTATGCAACATCGCTATGCAAAATATACCGAGCGTCATGTTTCTTTATCATCATCGTCATCATCATCATCATCATCGTGAGCATATTTTTTATTATATAATAAAAAAAGCATAATCCATGTTGTATGACCACAGAATTTAAGTCTTCAATCTGGACTTTCAAGACGCTAAGCATACTCTAGATAAAGATCTTGAGATTTTATCAGACATGGATCCAAATCACCACAAATGGATGCAACTGATATCCAGGACAGCATGTTGCAGCCAGGGCGTTCCGGATCCTGGAGAGGACCATGACTTTTTCTATGGAAACCATGACTTAAACCTATGGTGACAACTGGGGATCCACCATGACTTAAGAAACCCCAATATGGATCGATACGGTTGATCTTGTCTGGTTGGTGGTTTTAACCATCTTGAAAATATGGGTTCGTCAATGGGAAGGATGACATCCCATATATGAAATGGAAAATAAAATTCATGATTGAAACCACCAACCAGATATTTCTATTTCCTATGTCTATTATGGAACATCCCATATTATGGAAAATAAAAAACCTTTGAAACCACCAAAAAGTTGTGTCTTGAATGGCGACCTAGTAAATCCCCTGCGGTCCCCTAGCTGCTTTTTTTTCACAGCTGGCGACCTGGCAACATCTTGCAATCACTCAATCACTAGCTGCTGGCTGGTCAGCCTTGCCATAGATTCTTGGATTTGCAATTCTTTCATCATTTTCATAGGTCATAGTCCTCATAAATCGTAGGTCCTCGCTTAGTGGTGATCAGGGGTCATCTCAGTTCATCATCTTTTTGGTTGCAGGCATCCCCATTCACCCCCGGTAATCCAAGTTGTGTAGCTTGAGCAGCCTGGTTCATCCCATTACAGTATATCATCAGTTTTTAGTCAGCTGATGAGTAGATATCCCCTTAGATTTGCTAAGGACCGAAGTAGCTAAAGTACGTATTTCCAGGGTTTACCCAGGTTTTACTCGCAAGAAAATTCACGTACAATATATATATATATATATATATATATGTGTGTATATATATATAAACATATATATATACATGTATATATATATATATATATGTATATAATATAATATATATAATATATATGTAGAGATAAATACATATCCTTGGAAACCATGGCCTTCCGTATCTGAGTTAGGGGACGGGGGTCACATTCGCCCCTATTCGAGGGTCACATTCGCCCCTAACCCAAAAGGGGTCACATTCGCCCCTATTCAACAATATTTTAAATATGTTACTCAACCCTTTAGGGTTTAACCTG
>Ga0126342_10007285_pt1 | contig 19725 bp, 22 predicted proteins | sample Cyp1metagenome_FD_92528 | JGI IMG/M metagenome (GOLD analysis project Ga0126342, IMG submission 92528) | Coral microbial communities from Lord Howe Island, Old Settlement Bay, Australia - Cyphastrea 1 metagenome | ecosystem: Host-associated > Invertebrates > Cnidaria > Coral ... | reverse complement strand
CTTGCACAAACTACTTCCCAGTACTACTTTGTACTACAAAGCTTGCACAAACTACTTCCCAGTACTACTGTGTACTACAAAGCTTGCACAAACTACTTCCCAGTACGAAATACTAAGTGAATATATAAATATTTAACATTCGAAAACAAGTACGAGAATAACGATGAAAAACATGATCCGGGCGTGTGGTCGCGCAAGAAACGCGCAAGGTTGGCGCAAGCTCGGCCCAAGAGGCCTTTGTGGGAACAGTAATTTAGGACAACCCCCATATACTAACTATCAAGTCGGACCGCCATTGGATAAGGGTTGTGGTGGACTGGCAATCCTTGCGTCCTTTCAAGCACAACACCATGGGTGGACCTGATGCACGAGCTGCGAGGTGATCCTGCTGTGAAAGTTCAAGCCCTCAAGAGGCAGTCAGACAGATTTTTCCTGACGAGCAGGCGCGGCACGCGGCGCCGACCCGGTGAAGCCTTTGAGATTCGCAACTTTGAGAAACATCCCGGCGAGCCTTGCGATCCTTGCGTTCAGATTTTCGAGGTTTTGCATCTGTGTGGGCTTTGCCCAAACCTCATTCACAAGACTCATTCCAACCAATGGCTACGCAGAGGCGAATAGAGTCAAAGGATCTATCTCTAGCGCACCAATTGATTTCCACTGGACAACCACTATAGATTGAATATCATGTAGTATATGAGTGAATATATAGCTACATAGCTAACTATAGCTATGAAAATCATATAAAACCATGGAATGCCTATGATTTTTCATGATTTGTCAATATTGTTTGATATTTTTTTGCACCATTTTGCACCATGTCATGGTAGAAAAACCACCATGGCTGCGGCGCCAGGCAGCTGCGGGAGCTCATCGGAATCTTTGAGAGCCCGGTGCATCGCATCGAGCTCTGCGTCACCTTCTTCAATCGCATCATGGACTGATCCACGACACGGCACGGCACGACACGGCACGACACGGTGTCAGCCATGGTGTCAGCCATAGGGTGTGGAAAATGGTGTTTTAATATGTTTTAATGGTGTTTTATGATGGTTATTGATGGTTTATGATGTGTGATATTGTGTGATATATGATGATGATGATGCGCAATATGCCTTCAGGCATCCAGCATTGATTTATTCACTGGCAATTGAATTGCATTGAGTTGTGGTTCGGCAGGGAGTGGACCTTTCGTGACCTTTCAGCATTTCTGGCAGAAACGTGCAATGAACATCAATGAACAGTTGAAAGCTCCAAAGTCCAATAGTGTCGAAACATGGTGCTAAGGTTTCATCTTGATTTTCCATGAATGTTAACATGTTGTAACATGTTCAGCTGAAATTCACAGAGTTTTCACAATGAGTTCACCACATTTCCAGGATCCCGAGAACTCCAAGCAGTACAGAGGGAGGCTCGAGACCTTCGCAGATTTGTTGACCTTCTCCAGACGCATTGGCGTAGCCCGCAGTTTCCCTTACATTCAGCAGCTGGGTGGAGCAATAGGGTGGCCGGGTGGCCTTGGAAATGCTGGGGAAAAGGAACAGCAACGGATATGGATGATGGATATGATATTCTATGATATGATATCATCATATCATATCATGTCATATCATGTCATATCATGTCATATCATATCATATGATGCAATTTGATGCATCATGATGTAACATATCCGGTTTGGAAAGTGCGTTTCATCCCCAGAGGGCTTTGTCGAGCAAGACATGGACTGAGAGGTGGTTGGTTCACAGTTGTGCTGTGCTCATGTCAATAGTCAACAAGGGATTCTGTCGTTTCAACAGACCTGTGTTGCCAGTTGATGTTTGGATCCGGCTCATGCATCTTAGATGGTTCAGTTGCAAGCAATCTCAAGCATCTACAGCAGGCCTACAGACATATATACTGTACTCGTGGTACCGGAAAAGTAATGGGTGTAATGGGGTTAGCCTTGCTCGCGGCAGAAATTGGTGACAGTTGGGCAAGTAACAGTGGAGTACAGAGTTTGAGACAAGGCATGAGACTTACAAGTGCTCAAGCCTGCCCTTTGCCAGTTGCGAGCGACAATGGTTCTGAAGGCATTGCCATACATGCGATTAGTATCTACAGTAAACTATAACAATGCCTCTATTCAAGCATGCAGGCTATTAACATCTACTAGCAGACATTTTCAGCTGTCATGATCCCAGGATGGAATTCGAGCAATTCCACTTGAATTTGAACTTCCACGATGAGCGGGTCTGTATGTCCACCTTGTTGGCCATCTCAACTCGTGAAGATCCTGGCTACATCCGAAATCCCATGCAGCTTTGGATGGAAAGGTGTCACTGGATGCCTGAATTTGCCAATGATGTGTAATTCTCATTAACTATCTATAATTCCCTTAGGCATCAACAACAGACGTTTGAAAAAGAAAAAATGAAAGTGGCAGACCTATGATGCCCTTTGTGCAATGATGTGCAATGTGTTTTTTTGTTTCCCTACTTGCACGCAAAAGCTATACGTTTTATAGGTCGGTCTTTGTAGGTGAACACGTGCTCATACAGACTCATACATGACCGCATACCAGTCCGCAACTTCACTGACTCCCAAACATCTCTGTGAGCTTTGAGCTCTGGTTTATGTTTCTGCCCTTTCTCGGTGTACTTTTCTGGCCATGCTCTCCCACAGACAAATCAACAGGCTGAGTTTCCTTCACCCATGGCTGCCATATGCTGCCATGGCTTCCGGGCATGGATACAGTGCATCAATCGGTGCATCAGTCATAGAATTGGATGATGGGAAAATTTACAGGAAAGCCCTATATTTGATGGTAAAAACCCATGGGTTTCCTGTAGATTTTCCCTTAAACCAATCCATTGAATCAGGTACATTCTGCCGGATGGTACAATCGATCCGCTGAAGATGGGAATTCCACGAAGCTGGGACGCCTGCCCGCAAGATGGGACGCCGTTGAGGGTGGCACGGGGATCTAAGCTACTGCTTGACACGGCGGGTTTGACGCAGGGATCTTCAAACGCAAATGGATGGCTGGGGATTTCTTCGATGTTTGACCAGCATTCTATTTGCGAAGATCTCAATCGACCAAATATTTCATCAGCAGCCGCTGTTTCCTGTTCTCCAAGAGCTGAGGAGATGTTGGATCGTGTGCCTGAAGGTGGGACCTTCAAGCAGCTAGGCATAGCAAGCGCCAGCGGTTTTCTTCGGAGCAGAGTGAAGGGAGATGAAGGGAGTCATCCCAGGTTTCCAGTGAGTCTTTGGACACATTGTTACTAGTAGATCTATTCGGCTTAAATGCAATAATCCATGATAATTTAATATAATTATTTAGACATAGAATATATATATATATTTATTTATTTAGACATAATATATATATGTGTGTGTGTGTATGTATGTAGTAATGTAATGTAATGTAATGTAATGTAATGTAATGTAATGTATGTATGTGTGTATGAGTGTATATATATATAGATACAAAGATATATAGATACAAATACATAGATATAGGTAGATTAGATAGATAGATAAATAGAGATAGATTAGATTAGATTAGATTAGATAGATTAGATAGATTAAATAGATTAGATAGATAGATAGATGGATTCGATAGATTAGAAAGATTAGATAAGATAAGATAAGATAGATATAGATTTAGATTTAGAGATAGATAGATAGATAGACAGATAGACAGATAGACAGATAGACAGATAGACAGATAGACAGATAGACAGATAGAATAGATAGAATAGATAGAATAGATAGAATAGATAGAATAGATAGGATAGATAGGGTAGATAGGGTAGATTGGATAGATTGGATCGATTGGATCGATTGGATAGATTGGATAGATTGGATAGATTGGATAGATTGGATAGATTAGATAGATTAGATAGACGAGATAGATTAGATAGACGAGATAGATTAGACAGATTGATTGATAGACAGACAGATAGATAGATGGATAGATCCATGGATGGATGGATAGATCCATGGATGGATAGATAGATATTGATATTATATAGTAGGATCTTCAAACTGTGAACATGAGAGTGTCAAACGAAATAGAGAAGCACAATCGTGGGCTCACACATATATTTTCCAATATCCTGCCTATGTAGAGTGCTTTTTATATCCCCAGTAGTGTGGGTCAATACCTGTCCTGTGAGCACAGTGGTTTCAGGTGCACCTATGTCTGTGCGCCGACCAAACGCAACTTTGATCATCGCCGACAGTTATCTCGATTATATCACTTCTCAGACGCTTGTCTCAACGTGTATGTAATACTGTAATGTTGTTGCGGGGTTGGTCTTGTTGAATGTAAATCATGATCTTCACTCCTCTGTGACCAGGGGAATCAATGGTAGTTTGAAATGCAGCTTATCACTCCAACTTGGTCACATGCCGAGGACATCAAGGTGCCAGAAAAGGAAATTATTTGGTGGACCAACAGCACGGAGGCTTTGGGTCACTTTGGGATATTCCAGCGGATGTCAATGGTGTCAGCCTCTAGATCAGAAAAATCCTTACGATATCATAGAACTATTGCGAAATACCAGCGGCAGCTCAAAGATTGAGATGCAGGTTTGGACGACGAAGGTATAGGACTAGGTCATGGTTTTCGCTCCGTGCAGGTGCCATCGGAAGTCATTGATTTGGTGCTGACGCTTGTATGCAATTTGAGCTGTGAACAGCCGGATGACTTTCAGTTCTGACTTACTGTAATAATATTGATTGATATTCATGGGTCGTGTTTTAAACACGCATCTCGACGTCTGATTGAATTAGGAGGAGGATGATTGACAGTAGCCTTGCAACATCCAGGCAGCATGGATCCACATCGTAGAATTGTCCAACTAATATATGATCCGTATTACCAGCCTACCGCTTATGACATACTATGACATACCAAAACACATCAAAACACATTAGGATTTGATATCATTCATTAGGATTTTAACACCCCACACCCATTCTCACAGGGAAACCGCTGGATGAGTAAAAAAAATTGGAAACTGCGAAACCATCAGAAGAAAGCCGTGGTGCTCGCTGCGGGCTCCCTACTCAGTGAGTGCAAAAGCGAACTCCTTGGGCTCTGCACTGATTGCAAGCAGTTAGTCATCAGGAAAAACCAACATTTGGCCAACTGTAGCACGATGCTGTTTGAGGATGATAAAGGACAAGAAGATGGACCTGAACAAAGTCTTCGATGTGATTGACGGCCATGATGGCAATGGTCGACCTGGCTTGCAGAATTCATTGTCCAGACATGGTGGAATCAGTGGTTTTCTATTTGGTGTGGCAGCGGTTGCCCAGCGATTAGCAGCAGATCTTTGGTTTGTGTGCGATCAATTTGTTGAGCAATATTATTAATTATTCCGATTTATCATGTCCGTGCCTTGAAGTACGTCCAAACAGTATGCCTACATGTATGGCCAGCCAATTGTGCATCTATTTGTGGCACTTATTGATTAAAAGGCAGACCGGACCAGATATGTTCTGACAGTCTTATTTGTAATATTTAATGCATGTGTTTGCTGACTGATACGTTCACACGCATTCACTTGCTGGTGACGGAGACGCCTATTTTTCGATGTTTGATGTGCTTTGCATTGTGTGGCAAGTTCGCCAAGCAAAGCAGCCACGAGCACAGCGTCATGATTTGCCCATCAGCCAGGTGAGATTGGTATGGGCAAGTTGCAACAAGGGCTCGATGAACTGGGCTGGCGCGCGTTCAAGGGCCCATGCCAAGAGCATGAAGTCAAGGAGTGCAGACGCGTACTGCTGGGAGAGAAACGGGTGAAACATCACCTCTACGGTTTGGAATGTGGATTGCCAGGTGCATATGGTTTGCAAATTTGTCAAAACAACAGGAATTCCAAGATATTGTCTTTTAAAAAAAATGTTTTCTTCTGTAAAAAGTATGATTTTTTTGACTGGGTCTACTTTTTTTAGGGTCTTTGAAGCTTTAGGTACATTACCATTAATATTAATATATGTTTTTAATTATTATGTTATATTGTGTTGTGTTCTTGGTCTTGAGGCAAGGTTCTGGAGCAAACGTATGCATGCGCACACCATGGCCGCATCAACTAATCAAAGCACATGATAGTCCACCAGGATGTGACAAGGCGGCCCTGAATGGCCAAGTAGTTCCATGGATTCTATGGCGCGCTTCCTGCATCAGGAGCAATATTTGGCCATTTTCCGGTGCTTGAATGCCAGTGGGTATGGAAGTATGCTCAAGAGTGACTGGAACTATTTGCAGGAAGTGCTGAATGATGTGCTTCGGACAGCGCGAAGATGGGCCAAGTGTGGGAATTCCGAGTGGTTTGGGATATTTTGGGATTCTGTTTTTCTCACTGGTGAGGTAGAGCAATCGATCAAAGAGTGCTTGCACCTTGGCGGATGCAGGGGGCTTCCAGGAAAATGCCTGTTGGATCCCAATCCTGGGCGAATGTGGGGTTCCAATTTAGGGACCACAGCAGCACAGCGTCTCAACAGCAAAGCATTGGTACGGAGGTGCCTCCATCCCTATCCATCCCTCAGGCATAATCCATAATGATTGCATGCACTTCTGGTTGCACAGGCACTTATATAGATTGATCCCCTTTTCTCAGATGGGGTGCATCTTGGGTTTCCTTCTCAGTGATGCGTTCTTTTTCTCCTTGGCTTGTGAGCAGCTGTGAGTTGCTGAAATTCCAGTGAGGCAGTATCTCTTGCGAATCAGTGACAACTGTTGGGAAGAGATGTGGAGCAAGCTGGACGGGAAGTAGTTGTGAAGCACTATGACAAATCTACGGGAGTTTCCAGATGCATAGTCCAAGAAGTTCGGTGACGGCCAATGGTTGCATGATAGTTCTATGGGCCCTGAGACAATGTTGAAACTAGAAGGTTTGTTGGCAGTGCTTCGAATAAATCATTGTTCCTGGTCATCTGCCTCCACGGAGTACAATTTGACCGCCCAACCACCCATAAGTGTTTGGGGCAGCCTGTGAATTTGAGACGGTGTTCTGGCGTTCAGTTTCGGCCATTTTCTTGATTATGCCGATGATGGCAAGCCGGCTCCTAGTTCGGGCACGTAGTCAATCCATTTGGGCTACGGGAAATTCTGTTTCTCTTGACTGAACAATTGTTTGGCATTTCAGAGCACATGTGTATACAGTATTTTGCAGGGAGGACTGGGAGGAAGGTAGGTTTGTTGTTACGGCCGTAGTTGCAGTTGCTAGACGTTGCTAGAGCCTTTGGAACCGTGACTCACAGTGAATCAGAGCGTGTCAGGACTACTTGGATGAAGGATCTTTGGACCGACACTCAACGGAGATTCAGAGGTTTCAGCACAAAGCTGGAAATGTGTTAGCATCATGCTTTAGCATACTTTAGCAGATTTGACAGCAATGTTTAGCAAGTCTTGGAATTGTTCAACAGGAAGTTGCCTCCATTCTGCCAAGACTGGTAGTACTGGTAGTCCAATTATAGGCCTATCACTTGCCTATCACTGCCTATGACTGTTTATAATTTATCCTAAACACAAGAATATCACAACGGACTTCCAGCAGGGTCTCTTGAAGATGGGTTCCTCGGAAAACTGCCGGCGGTGCCCTAACAACCCATCCATTGCCACTAGGAGAGCAATGGCTATCGGCTCTGGGTCGTCTTGGAATCTCGGCAAGGACCAAAAATCTGCATTGGAGCTCCGGTGCTTGCTGTAGCAGGGAGGGCTCTGGGTGCAGTTTCTTGCAGTAATCAGCCCATCCCTTCCACAAATTAGTATTAGTAGTAGTAGTAGTAGTAGTAGCAGCAGTAGCAGTAGCAGTAGCAGTAGCAGCAGTAGCAGCAGTAGCAGCAGTAGTAGTAGTAGCAGCAGTAGTAGTAGTAGCAGTAGTAGTAGTAGTCTAGTAGTAGTCTAGTAGTAGTCTAGTGGTAGTCTAGTAGTAGTCTAGTAGTAGTCTAGTAGTAGTCTCGTAGTAGTCTCGTAGTAGTCTCGTAGTAGTCTAGTAGTAGTCTCGTAGTAGTCTAGTAGTAGTCTAGTAGTAGTCTAGCAGTAGTCTAGTAGTAGTCTAGTAGTAGTCTAGTAGTAGTCTAGTAGTAGTCTAGTAGTAGAAGTAGAAGAAGTAGAAGGAGCAGTAGTAGTAGTAGTAGTAGTGGTAGTAGTAGTAGTAGTAATAGTAGTAGTAGTAGTAGCAGTCGCAGTAGCAGTAGCAGGTGTAGTAGTAGTCGTCGTCGTAGTCGTAGTAGTAGTCGTAGTCGTATTCGTAGTAGTCGTCGTGGTGGTGGCGGTGGTAGTAGTAGTCGTAGTCGTAGTCGTAGTCGTAGTCGTAGTCGTAGTAGTAGTAGTAGTAGTATTAGTAGTAGTAGTAGTAGTAATCGTAATCGTAGTCGTAGTCGTAGTCGTAGTAGTAGTAGTCGTAGTAGTCGTAGTAGTCGTAGTAGTCGTAGTAGTAGTAGTAAGTAGGAAGTAGCATGTAGGAAGTAGCAAGTAGCAAGTAGTAAGTAGCAAGTAGCAAGTAGTAAATAGTAAGTAGTAAGTAGTAAGTAGCAAGTAACAAGTAGCAAGTAGTAAGTCGTAAGTAGCAAGTAGCAAGTAGTAAGTAGTAAGTAGTAAGTAGCACGTAGGTATGGCAGCCCCCCATGATTTTACAATGTTTCATCTAGATTTGCAGGAAGGATCATTGGATCATTTGTTTGGTTGCTGCCAGCCGAGCAATCATTTCAGAAGTGGGCGTCAGCATGGCCCTCTGCCGGCCTTGGTGCCCAGGCTATTTTGGTCCTGGAGACATCGCTTTTCGCTATGTAACGGTCACAGCACAAGCGACCACAGAACCACCAGTTCTGACAGCAACCTCTTTGCGTCACTTGGTCGCAGAAAGATGGGACCTTGCTATGAACAATTGGGGTCTTCTTGTTAATGTATCATAACATATAGATATATAGATATTCCTGTGCAGCAACTCTATATGTTATTATTGAATGTTGCATGCGGAGAGCACATTCCATAGTGAACAGTTGTGGACAGTTGATCGCCAACTTCCAAGCCCACATGGTCAGGTAGTCTAGAAAAGTAATGAACAAGTTCGCTTGAGCGCTGCAAGTTTGAGCGGCGACAGGAAGATCCTAAGATTGATTTTGAATTCAGCAGAATGATGGTCCTGATAGGGGGTCCATCCGCAATTGGACTTTTGTCCCTGCATGGGGCGTTTTGAGAGTTTTGCCTGACTATTTTAGCAGCCTTTTTCAGCAAGATCTGCTTATTTTGGCTTGTGGCGCCTGCAAAGCATGGCGCTGTTTCACCGTGTATTTCCTCCCCATCGAACGCGTTGCGGTGAAGACACCGCGTTTGCTTCGCGATTCGTGGCCCATCTGGAGTTTGCAAAGCGGCAAGCATGAATGGGCAGCATGGGTGATTTCATGCTACATTTGAGTATTTTTCACCGCGCTTACCGGCTTATTTGCAATGAATGATGAATAATGGCTTAAAGGATCCTGAACCACAGCCAGGAGAACAATGTTACATTCTCAGAAGAAGAGTACAAGAGAGTTTGCCAGCAGCTCAGTGTCCTCACAGTTTCCAGCCTGTCAGTTGTTTGAAATGTCGGCACTCAACGAGGCAAAGAGATTGATCGACTCGATGACGATTGGTTCATCGAAGGAGATGCTGTGCGGCCTTCGGTGGCTTTAGTTTTCCTAGTGACCTAGTGGCAGAAGAAGTTCCGCCTTTGTTTCTCAGTAGACTCCAGGGTCTGACAGCTTAATGATACCCACCAGGTAAAAGGGTGTTCCATGAAATAAATCTATTTAGATAATCTTAGATACACAGTTTGAAGAGGTTGCGGTTTCTGCCCAGCTACCGTTTCCAATTTGCGGCTGGAAGGAATCAACGAACGCTGGGGTTTCATGACTAGGGCCAGAGACCCAATTGGACATGAGACCTACTATGATCGATTGAGCCATGGATTTGATATAGCTTTGCATACAATGGTATAGATGGAATGAAGAATCTTCATTTTGGGTTGTTTCGGACAGTGAAGAGGATGAGGTTTTCACCACACTTTGGCAGTTGACATGGGACCCTGTCACATAATGAAATTCTTGGCTCTTGGAGGGACCATCACTGCCTGAAAACTGTAGTTGCAACGGATTCACGGGCGGCTTTCTTTGACAGGTGGGGCTGCATGAGAAATCACACCTCTTTCGACAGGCTCACGGCTTTGTGATGCTTATGAAGCCGCAAGTAGCTCCCAATAAACGAACGCAAACATATGAGGAGCACTCATTGAACCGGGTCGAAATAGGGGGCAAGTGGCGGGAGACAAGGGTCCAAAAGATGAGTTGGAGTATTCCAGAAGACTTGTATGACCAAGTCAGGCAGCTTACATCAGCCTGCCCCTATCTCTTTTATTACCAAAATTTGGGATGTTCGAGGTGGAGAAGTATGCTGACATTTACACCTCCCGGGTGCTTGGAACCAAGTGGTTTTAGTGGATTTGCATGGAAATGACACTAGGGATTTTGCCTTCACAGAGCAAGAAGCATCCAAACTTTCGGACCTCTAGGAAACAACTCTTGATATCAGCCCTTGAACTGATTGACTGATGCTGGATTGGTTCTGGTTCTGGCCCACCTCAGGTCGAATTTCTTAGCCAGCACCCCATTTACCATCTTCCGGCCTCCTTTGCAGTTGGGGAAACCCAAGTTCGCAATGCTTGGTGGGTGAGCTGCCTAGGTGGCACCTAGGCACATGCAACTGTGAACCCCCTGGTGGGACATGTTGGGTATATAATGGGAACTGTCCTGTGGAAGATGCAGACGTATCCCTCGCTTTGCGCGCCTGAGGTCAGACCGAAACTTTTTAGACTCTGGCAGTGAACAGGACCGGCAGCGTCTCACTGTTTAAGGTTGAAAAAAGATTCATTGACTGCAATAATCATCCATGTGCTCGTGGTTTGGGTATGTCATGTAAACTGGTGCGGCTGCATCGTCATCCAGGCCTTCTCGGATTACATGTGCGACCTTGTGGGATCTTGGGGCCCTTTCGATGAGGTGTCTTGGCATTTGGGCTATGGATTTGCTGGTGCTTCATTGATGGATGGTCATCTGGTGCCACTGGGGATCATTCGGCGTTCTATGGGACGACAAGATGCAGGACCAAAACAAACTTAGATCATCTTGGATACCTTGCTGCATCCTTCTAGCACGTTGACATGGATCATGTCAGATGTCAGATGATGTCTGGGTTTACACGAATGATATCTACGACATACGTTCCATGGTGGGATGTGGGATGATCTGGTGTGATCTGCTGGAAGTTGCATATCAATGCATATCAGTCATCCAAGGCTTTGAACGGAAACTAAGGCTTTTCGGGCAGCAGCAGCAGAGAGGGAACCTATGCACTGGGGCGCCACAAATGAGCATTTAACGTGCCGACACCCAACTTGACTCCAGAAGGAAGAACTTTCTTACGGTTTCCAGAAATTCCAGAGTAAGACTAGTAAGGTGTGTACTTGTTGATCTTGTTAGATGGCATCATGAGCGATGGCAGACTAGTTTCATGTGATTTCTGATGGGTTTTCAAAGGTCTCGACAGGATGGCAAGTCAGGCTCTCACCCCTCCACCATTTCCAACACATTCCAACACAATAAGATAATATATACATGTACTTGTATATCTATATTTATTTATTTATTGATTTATTTATTTATTTTTATCAGCATGTCCATGCATTCTTGTTGACGTGGAAATTTTAAACGTGAAAAAGAACATACCTTAAATGTCGTGCAGAAGAGGACCAGCCATGACCAGCCCAGAGGAAGGATGGTACAACTTCTGGAGCTGCAACTCATTGCAACTCTGAGGCGGGAACAGTTGGAGCTAGCAGCAGAACAAAGGCGGGAGCGGCTGAAGCAAATATCGCAGATATCTGTGGCTGTGCAATGCAAATATCGTGTATATATATATATTCATATATAATATATAATATGCAAATAATTTATCCCTATAGAAATTATATACGTGCTCTCAGTATTTGTTGACCTCTTTGTGGGTTCCAGTTGTTTGCATTGACAAATTGAGCAGGCTAGGTCGGCTAGGCAACATTCTTAAGTCATTGCAAGTCACTGGAGCTCACAGGGATGAGGCCAGCAGCATGGCACCAGATTTCTTCGGCGCTTCGCTTGGGCCTTGGAGAGACAGCATGGTCGCACTTGGTTTTCGGCTGCTAAAAAGTGCCAGTTTCATCCATTTTCCCAACCGTTGAGCTGGAAGAGGCTTTGAAGACAGGCTTTTGCCATTGGAATGGGGCCAGGGATGGACAAAGCTTGCAGCAGGATAATAAACTTCCGAGATGACGATAAGCGTCTCTAAGCGTAGCCCCTTAATTATTTGCATTTATTATTTGCCAATTTCTATCATTCAATGTCACCCCTGTCATTGGAAACCCGACTACCCTGGTGAGCCGAGATAAGGCCAACCCAGTGGTTGCCCCCGCAAAATCTCAGAAAGCAGTACCCATCATCACGCACCAAAACCAGGCCTCAGCCACCCTGACTGATTTCAGCGCAGCCCCAACTGCATCCAGCACAGTGAGGATAGATTCTTGAGGATTCTTGTATGAGATGTGGGAAAGGATCATAGAAGCAACGTCTGAATTACTATGAATTACCCGTTCGCTTGATTCGCTTATGGTTGTAATTGGGGCAGCACTTTTGGTGAAGCGAACACAGCTGTTTGCATATTCTGTTTGGTTCTTCCCTCGTCTTCAGCTATGGAAAATGATGGTGCAGGGATGTGCAGCTTCAACCATTCACGAAGATCTTGGAAAATATTCGATATGTAAACTGTACTGTGAAGTACTCGCTGGTCGTGATCATGGTTTGCGCCAAGCCGCCAAGCACAGCAGTTCTCTTTTTTGTTTGTTCCTAACCGTCCTAACCTGTTGATTTTCCGATTAAAATCAGTCGTGGCAAGAGATGTCAGTACAATTCAGTACAAAGGCCAATCTAACCTTGCTGGGACTTGTAATTCGCGATGTCATTGTCCGTTGGACGGCATCGCAAGAGGCGGTGCTTTCAGGCTCGCGGGCTTGAAACATTGTTCCAATCTGCAAAAATGGCATTGATGCTGCTGTGGTTTCCAACATTTTCCAACCTCAGGAGGATGATCCTGACTATGTTGGGGACTGGTTGAAACCACCAAGCACTTACATCAAGTTTGCCTTGGATCCAGGGGTTGTCCATGGATGATATGGTGCCATTTCTTTATGGAAGGCAATCAATGCCCATGCTCTGTTCAATCTCTGTTCATGTTCACACATGTGCATGTATTACACAGTAACATGTTATGACTATGATATCATGTCATATTACAGCACCCATGCCCATTATTGTAAAATATTATGTTATTGTGAACTATTGTGACACGCACACACACACATAATATATATATATGTAATATATATATGTAATATATATATGTGTGTAATATATATAGTATATATATATAATATATATTATATATAATATATTATATATATAATATATATTATATATAATATGTATTATATATATATATGTGTGTGTTTGTGTGTGTGATGGTTGCAGGACTGCAGGAGGGAGCACACGGTTGCACTACCCACTCCGGCCTTGCAGGTGCTCTCCAGTCGGCTCAAAGTCACTTTTTATTGGCCCGGACATGTCCGGTGACACACAGCGCAACGTCGCGGGCCGCGTTGCGGGAGATATGCAGGTCACCAAAGGTGTCACTTGAACGCAAGGGACATCATGGGATGGGAAAGGTCGGAAACATGTGCAACATGTGTTTTATTTCTTATGTGATGCATCGGTGTTCTCTACAGCTCTATAGGTGTTGGATTTTTTGGGCAACCAGAAGTCAGAAGTGGAATTTTTAGGTCATACATGAGCAAGGCCATCATCAGGGCCCCACTCATGCGATGATTTGGCCAAGCCCAAGGCAAGCTATGATCCCAATGCAGCGCAAGAGAGATTGGAGCGCTTGTATGCTTTACTTGGATCCGGGAGCCAGGAGCTGATGGTGTGACCTTTGTAAACAGGCGCAGCATGATAGCGCGATTAGCGCGACGTAGCATGACAAAAAGTGGACTGTTCGCTTGTGAGTTTTAAAGCCTTCTTTCGGTTCTATAGATCCTTAGATTGAATTTCTGAGGCTGCCGCAATATTGGTAGTTTATCAAACCCAGACAGAAACCATTCCCATTTTTACATGCTTTGCCACATCAAGCGTATCACCAGGAGGGTGGCTCGAGCAGCGTTCGGCTGCCTTTACCAACACCCAGCAGCTCGCAGAGGTTGACGGAACAGCTGGCGCAGCTGCGTGCAAGTAACAGGGCATTGGAAGAAGAGACCCTTGGGCTTTGAGGATTCACAGATGGCCTGGCAAGCTATATACTCAGGAGAAATCGTCAGAAAATGCGGCAACAATCAACAGCAATTGGAGGGTGCGAATTTTCGCTGTGCGGAATGAGGCCTTCTTTGGTCCTCATTTTTCACGGCCAGTTGGTTGTTTCCACAGCCACCATAGTCAGTTCAGTCAGTTCGTTGTTTCCATGTTTGCCCCATCCCTCTGAATAACTGTAAATCCATGTAAATCCCCTGCCAAACCATTGTTTCTGAGGGGTGTTGAATATATTTTGATACTAGGATGGGATTAGTGGATTAGTAGCAACATCTCCTGCACCAACTGAGGAATCGAAGATTGAGAGCCAAGACGCAAGAGACTTCGAAAGTGAACCCCGGAGTGCCTGGGATGATACGGTCACAACATCTCCAACACTCTTGGAGAAAAGCCCAGCACATGTCCTGTCCCTAGTGGTCTAGTATGGTCTAGTTATATTTTTGGGAAGTGATGTTCGATTGGCTTCCTGCACCAGGTTCACTGGCTCGTCTAGCTAGGACCCATATGTTCAGATCAAGGATAGGGAGCTGGAGAGGGATCGACGAATACTGCTTTTACAAAATGGTACAAGCCAACCACCCCCCAAAACTTCCATTCAAAAAAATGGACCAATACCCCCAAATATCAACAAAAAACATTGCAACACAAGCCAATTTTATCTCATCTATCTCCAACTTCATCCAAATTCCATATATTCTATAATCAACAGAAATCATTAACCCCAACTACACCTTAAAACTATGGCCTATGACACCCACCCAGAAAATGTCATGTCCAAGGCACCGGCTGATTCGCAGCTGCGCCAGCGGGTGCGACAAATGTTAGAAGAGCAACGGAGGTTGGTGGATGACTTGCAGGCACAGATTGGTGAGGACGCTCGGGTGCCTCAAGAGGGTGGAGGATGCTTTCTGAATATTAGTATGAATCATCATGATTAATATTACCCTCTGGTTATTTAACAGTTCGGTGTGGAAAATTGCCCATTCATAGATGATTTTCCCTATTAATACCTCCATTTATAGGGGATGTTCCATGGCTATGTTAAATAACCAGAGGGTACATGCAACTGTATAATAATACATAACATTATATGGGACAGTTCATGAACCCTGAAGATGGCAACCTGCACAGGCCTCCAAAACGATGGCAAAATGATAATATGAAAAACATGCAAGCGTTTGGGCGGATACCCACCTGACCGGTTTGAGCATACCGCCTTTCAAAGACCTGTATGTTTGATACATTGATACATAGCGACGGAACATGAAAGGAAATGAATGCAAAAGGAAAGGAACATGAAAGGAACATGAAAGGAAATGAATGCAAAATGAAAGGAACATGAAAGGAACATGAAAGGAACATGAAAGGAAAGAATGATATGTGTTGACTTTCGACCAAGGATGCTTTCACACCGACAGAAAGCTGGAAAATTCACATGTTTAGTACAGAGAGCCCACCACCTGAGAAAACGATGAGCATGTTTAAAAATTGATAACATGATTTCGGGCCATTTTAAATGACACAGGTTTTTAATACGATCCCATATGCATATTCAATCATATTCATAATCATACCGACAATTCGCTGGAGCAATGAAAGCTGGCATGTTTGAGAAGAAATTGGTACCAAATATATCCAAATATACGAAATGATTGTGCAATGGCAGTGTTGCATTTCAGAGGTCACATTAGCAGAACTTCTGATGTGTTGCAACCTGAATGTCAAATCACAAGAAGGGCTCTCTACTGTAGAACTGTTGGATGGTATCCTGGATGTTGAATGCCATTCGCAGCAAACGTGCTCATGTAGAGGATGAAATCATGCGATAGACAAGCACACTGACTTTTTTTAAGGTGGGAATTTGATCAGGACAGGTTCCAAGCTGACATCTGCCAAGATGCCACAAGTATGAATGTATTGCGGACGGAATTTTTACATGCTTTGGGTTGCCATCCGCTGGGGTCAGTTCGTTGCAATCACCAAGCGACGCAGGAGCTATCACAAGCTGGAGCCGTTCCGCCACTTGGTGACACAGTGAGTTCATCGACACCATTCGACACCCATTCGCAGCGGATATAAGATCACATATATTGGATACCAAACAATTCCAAAAAGAATCAAAACATTCAAGAACATAGAGAGTCACCACGAATTTCACCATGATAATAGTGGAAGGTTCACAACTTTTCTAGCTGTCATGGACCTCTATATCAATATGATGATGTCTACTATGCCAGGCAGCCACGGTCGGCCCCTATGGCGCAAACAGCTGCAGAGCGCTTGGGATCACCCAGATTGGCTCCAGCTGAAGCAGAAGGGTCTGGTACCCAAATTCATCGAAAATCCGTTGTGAAATGGAGGAAGTTAGTGCTGCTAGAATTATTTTTCATATTTTGTGTTCAACAATATGTTTGAGCAAGAAATGTGGTTTTGCCCCAGTATTGAATACGTACCCGGTGACCTTTCCAAGCAGAATTGGTTGGCCCAGCGCAGGGGCAATTTCCTTGCCCTGGAAGCTAATCCAATAAACTGAATGGATGGATTATACTCGACTCATCACCTTTCAAATCCATTGAAAATCCAAGGTGTTCTCCCTCCTCAAACAGTTGACCCAAATGGCCGTGGTTGCAGGCTGTGGGGGGTTTCACCCCAGGGCCCTGGCACCAAGGCAATTTGCCGGCCCAGCGATGAAGTCCACCGGGTGCGGCGCCCAGTCATTTCGCCCAAAATCCGGCAGTATCTTCAAGATCCTTCAAGACAATCGCGCGTCCTTTCCCCGGAGGCCAACCAGTGCTTTGTTGGGGCAGCGTTGGCTGCCAACACCAACAACCAGCAAGATCCCCGTGTCGGGAACCCAAACTGTTGGTCAAATGCCCTTACTGTAGGCGGACCATTGATCACCGAAATGCATACACATGTTGGCAGATACCGCACACAGAATTCATCATTTTGACAACTTTTTTTGGGCAACGAATTCCCCATGATTCTTTGCCCAAAACTTCCCCATTGGTGCAGCTTGCTTGCCTAGCTTTCAAAACTTGCAATAGGACTGGATGCATACAAACATATACGACAATACATGTTTATAGGCCCTCATACATTCTTGTGTGTTGATGGACAGACGTTGACGTCCACTTGTCCACTAAGGAAACAGCCGGTACTGGATTCGCCAAGGATGGCGCCGGAAGAAAGCACCGCTTGGTCCACTGCTTAGTGCGGTTTTCGCTCATGTTAGGGTAATATAGTTACGGAAAACCACCATCATCACCATCTTCAATAAGTAGATTATCATATAAATATGCGTATACATATTTATATATATGTGTGTGTGTGTGCAAGCAACACATATTCATGAGCCATTTTTCCATAGCTACATTACCAGAGGGCAGCATACTTGTTGAAATATGTTGAAATGTTACAGTGTTGCATGGGAACGGTTTGAATTCCATCATGATGCTGATGACAAGCGATGACAAGCTATCCAGGCCACAAGACATGGAGGAGCTACCACCCCCCGCACCGATGGAGCCAGCTACCCAGTTTCAGCCCGGAACTCATTCGCCCGGGAAGGATGGCCGGAGTTCTGGATGGCACATGGCGTAACTTCACACTGAAATCCTGAGATTTCTGAAATCACTGCAAAACCTACTCGGTCTCCTCCATAACCGCCATTTAAAGCCTGGGTGTCACCATACGAAGTGCCCTCACGCAGTTCAACACTGGCCAAAGTTTCTGTTGCTTGATACTTTACAAGGAAGGGTTTTGCCACCGATCTTCCTATGGTCCTATGACGGTTTACTATGATGGTTTCTTTGTATCCACGATGCTTAATGGTGATTGTTCTGTGTTGCTGTGATTCAAAAATTTATGTGATGATCCTGTCGGATTTCCATGGCCAAGGTTAGGGAGTCGGCTGCCCATGCCTGAGCCCGGCAGGTGGTCTGGTTGGATGCCATGATACCATGTACAGATTTGTTTGTTGGTATACTATTAAAATCTCATTGAGCTACTTGCAACGCAGGAAGAATTGCACTTTTTGGGGCCTGAAGGTGGACTTCAAGTCATGTTGGCATAGCTCAGCCATGATAAAAGGAGGGGCGGCATCCCACTGAAACTGTGTTGAAGTTATGTGGGCTATCCCAGGTTTCTTTTTTCTTCATGGGTAGGGTCAGCATTGTCAGGCATATTTTCTTGTTGCTAAACCCTGAAATTCCGACACTGCCATGAGAAAGCTGCCGCCTGCAGGCAGCTTGAAACTGGTGTGCAGCTTCCATATCCACAAGTGGATGTTCCGGAACTGAGAGCTGAACAGAGCGACCTCAGATTGCAGCCCAGGAGCAAGCCATTCAAAAATGTCACAAGATGTCACAAGAACATAGGACAGCTTACTTGAATATTCTTTGATATTCTTTCATATTCAACATGTCTCAAGAAATTTCATGATTTTCCATGGGTCGTTTACTCCCCAGCTCCAGGAGGCCTTTTGGGCAACCAGTCAGATCGCGGGGCAGCAATCTGGAACCTCCCCCAGCACCCGGTGAAGAGCCATCTCCTTGGGGATGGGGACCGTGGGGATCCCCAGTTGGGCTATTCCATCATGGTTCCATCATGGGTCGTCCTTTCCTCATTTTCTAGATCTCTTATGTTATCCTGTGATACCCTATGAAATCCTATTATATCCTATGATATCTTATGATATCTTATGATATCCTATGATATCCTTTGATATCCTATGATCTCTTATGATATCCTATGATATCCTATGATATCGTATGATATCCTATGATATTTTATGATATCCTATGATATCCTATGATATCTTATGATACCCTATGATATCTTATGATAATTTTATGATATCCTATGATCTCTTATGATATCCTTTGATATCCTATGATATCATGATTTCTTATGATATCCTATGATATCTTATGATATCCTATGATATCTTATGATATCCTATGATATCTTATGATATCCTATGATATCTTATGATATCTAATGATATCTTATGATATCTTATGATATCCTATGATATCCTATGATACCTTATGATATCCTATGATATCCTATGATATCTTATGATATCCTTTGATATCCTATGATATCTTATGATATCCTTTGATATCCTATGATATTTTATGATATCCTATGATGTGTTTTTGATATTTAATGATATCCTATGATATCCTATGATATCTTATGATATCCTATGATATCCTATGATACCTTATGATATCCTATGATATCCTATGATATTTTATGATATCCTATGATACCTTATGTTTTCTTATGATATCCTAT
>Ga0126342_10007284_pt1 | contig 19727 bp, 15 predicted proteins | sample Cyp1metagenome_FD_92528 | JGI IMG/M metagenome (GOLD analysis project Ga0126342, IMG submission 92528) | Coral microbial communities from Lord Howe Island, Old Settlement Bay, Australia - Cyphastrea 1 metagenome | ecosystem: Host-associated > Invertebrates > Cnidaria > Coral ... | reverse complement strand
GAAAATACCATGAAATTTCCTCCTACTAAACGGCTGCGGATGGACATACATGATCTTAACATATGTTACCCTTCTTGCAAACTCATTCCGACTCACGGCAAACCCCCCCGGCAAACCCAACATCTTGCAACCTCCAGCCAAGAAAAGCGCTGGTGATCATATTGGTAGTCAATGCTGCACATCAAGGCGACCAAAACTCTTTGAATTTTGCCATTCCATCCCCCTACCCAGATCCAGGCCATTCTTCATAAAAACATCTGGTTTAGCCCCCCAAGCCGTGGATCTTGGGCCACCTCTTGTGGCAATGTGGGTTGGGGGTGTGATACCCTGGTATCAGCCTGAATGAATCCAACCTTCCGCTGGCTCCACACTGGATCATATATCTATTTAATTCTATTTATATATATATATATATGATATATATGAATGGATAGATAGATTAGATAGATATTTACTTATTTTTATTTTTTGATTATTTTTGTGTGTCGTGGTGTTTGTTTCTTCAATTTATGGATGACATGCCAATCAGAGGGAGAGGGATGGCTCGAACTGCTGAAATCTTGTGAAATCATGTGAGATTCATCCATTTATAAAGCTCCATTTCTAGATGATTTTCCCATTAAACCTCCATTTGCAGATGATTTTCCTATTAAAACCTCATTTACAGACGATTTTCCCATTGAAACCTCCATTTGCAGATGATTTTCCCTGCATTTTTCGGGGACTTGCCATGAAAAAACACGTGAACGACCCTGGAGTCACGCCCCGGAGGTCGAAGTTGGAGGGCTCCATCCGATGCTTCGGAAACCTGGAACCATCCTTCAGCAGGACCCGTTGATTGCCATGTCTAGATGTGATATGATGTGATTATCTATACATGGTATATACATTGCATATGCATTATATATATATACATACATATGTATATACATACACATATATATATATATATACATATATATATATAGCATATACACGTTTTGCAGGATGTATGTGTATATAACTGTAGATGTGTCATCATTATCATGTGTCTCTGTGTGTGGATATGTGCATTTTTCTTGGTTCGTTTTATGTTTCCTTTGGATGCTGCGCTGGTCGGCAGGCTCAATCCCGCTGCAAGTCGCAGCAGTGGTGCTCAAGGGGCGGAGGGAAAATCAGCAGCCTTTGGGAAACCAGCATAGGTATACAAATCATGATAAAGACATGGGTAAATCATATTTTACCATGGTTAAATCATGATAATATCTTGGAGTAGATAGAACAGCTAAAAGAAAAACATCTGCAATGGGATCGCCAGCAACATTAATTTCAGCTGAAAACTGACAATTTGGGATACCGAGTTTCCTCCAGGATGGTTATATACTCCTTCCCGTGACATTCCTACTTCATACCTTCTGGAAATAAAAGATAGGAATGGAATGGAACGTTCCGCCTTCTTTTGACATTTTTGGGTACTGAAACGGAGAAATTCCCAGATGGCCCTGTTAGAGCGCCAGAGTAGACTATTTTATAGTTCCTCCAAGAGTAGTTTCAAGGGAATGTTGCAGAAGACACATATTTTTGATGACTTTTGCATGGTAAAACCATGTTTTCCTGTAGATTTTGATTCAAACCAAGCCAGCGGCAACCAGCGCTGGCTTCATCCAATGCTAGATGGATTGTAGTAGGGCCATAGACATATTTTTTTTTGGGGAGTTTTTGGGGTTAGATGGATTTGCCACTAATCACCCAGCAAAACAACTGAGGTCGTCTGGTGGACGTGGCTGTGCGGCCAAAGCACCCGATGGCCTCTAACGGCTATCCACGGCCCAAGCCTCATCCATTTATGGTGGAAACTTGGGGATGGTTCATGAAATTGGGCCCACCACATCTCATTCCTTATCATTTTGATGCGTTACATGGCGTTACCCCCAGAAATATCCAAAATGCATTGTTGAACTTGCTACCACCCCAGTTTAAGTAAACTGGAGGTTCATCCTGTTAGCTTTATCTGCTTTACCCGTGTTCCCAAAAGGTGAGACGATGATCCGATGATCCCCTGGGGATGATAGGGGCTTTGCATCCAGTCATGGGATGACCATACCGACCATACCCCATACCCTCTGGTAAACATACAAAAAACTATGGAAAATCACAATTTTTGATGGGTAAATCAACTATAAATGGCAATTTTCAATAGCTATGTTAGTTTACCGGAGGGTAAACCATGGCTCAAGTAGGTCATGTACCCATATGTACCCCTTGTATCTTGCCCCCCACCTAGGAAGGGGCCAAACCCTGAGTGAGTCTGGGCGAAACCACTGCGCCGTAGCACCCTCTGCTGAAGGCAAAACACGGTGCAGATGTTTAGCAGTTCAGGTGATTTTGGGGATGTGGCTAATTTGGGGCACCCCTAAAGCCCAGAAGTGTTGGGCTGTTGAAAAATGGTGCTACCCTAATAGCTGGATGGTTTATTTCATGGACAATCCAAATCTAATAGCTGGATGAGAACTCCGGGGTACCCCCAGCCACCAGTCGGTGATCATAAATTTGGGCCCCTGTCCCTCGTGAACTATGGTGCAAACTGCACAGGTCCCAGAATCCTATTCTCGAGGCAGTACCTCCGAGATACGGAGGTGTCTGGACAATTTTTTATTACAACCCCTTGGGCTCTGGTTTGGGATTGGATCTATTCAATCTACAGAATTTACAATATTGATTTTAGGGTCCCTTTTAGGGTCCCTTTTAGGGTCCCTTATTTGGGTATTTACCCTTATATAATGGCTCACTTAGGGCAAACACATTTAATGAGGCCTCGTGCCTTGCAGATTTGCCACGAATTCTCCGCGGCTATTTTGGCCCCGCATCGGAGCCGTGGGCACCGGTTGGTCAGTGAAACTGTGGACGATCTGGTGCAGGGGCGCCATGCTGCAATGCATTAAGAAACACCGGGACCGTCCTTTCAAAAATGAAGCCAATGCCAACATATGCCAACCTGCTAGGTACCCGAAAATGATGAACACATCCAAAAATGGCTATGGATCAAGACCACTTATGCCCTATTTGGATCTATTTGGGGTGGATCTATTCATGCATTTTGCAGCTATTTTGGGGTGAACACTGAACACTGAACACTGGGGCCCATGCCCAAATATCCCAACACATCCAATGTGTCCCATCTGATCCGTGCCTCTTTTTTTGGCCCCCTGGGACCCTGAGTCCCTGAGTTACTGGATCCCATCCTGGCCACATGCTGACGCCCGATGCGATGGCGTCCTCACCGGTGGCAGCCTCAAGCGGCAATGGTACAGGAGGATCATGAAAAAGGATCTAACCCAGAATTGGATTTTTAGTTTTTTCTCAAAATAGGTGGATTCATAACCATGATGATAATACGGGGATAGTATTTTGATGTATTTTGATTTGTTGATAATTTGCATCAGCAATTGGATAAACATTACAACAAGGGATAGTTTAACGATGTTTAACGAACATGATTAACATGATTCATGATGGTATAAATATGCATAAATTATATTAAATTATCCATGTTTATGGCCATGATATGCAGGAAAAACTGATGAACCATGGCCTCTAGGGTAACATCGAGGCCGGGGGGATGCGATAGAGATCCGATTCGGGGCCATAGTGAGACAGGTCCACCAAGGAAGCTGAGTAGGCTAAGAACATTTACCCTCTGGTAATAGAACATGCCTATGGAAAATCATGGAAAATCACAATTTAATAGGTAGATCGTCTATTCATAGGCAATTTCCCATAGCTATGTTAGAATTACCGGAGGGTTATGCTTAAAACACTTAGGTACAAAGCGCAGTGCTTAAGACTGAAAGGGAGCATTTGCGCGTGCTGCTGCCCATGCCTTTACACATGCACACTGGTCAGAAATTGGCACATGCACTTGTGTGCTGTGTGCTGATCCCATAATCTGGATCCTGGGCCAAGGAGGAACGAGCCCAAGTCCTCAGCAATCGTCTCCGCTCCATGCCGCCTATTTGCAAATACAAGGGCCCAAGGCTTAGTTTCATGGCCCAGCTGTGGGGCTCATGTGCCACAAAATGTTGGAGATTTTGGGCCCGCCAGCGAGCTAATAATGGACTCCCATTTAGCCACAGATGTCTCATATAGATTTTGACCCAACAAGAACATTCCCCACAAATCTGGGTTTAGATGTTGGATCTATTTTCATTTTTGAGTCCCATTTGGAGAGGTTTATGTTTGGGGAGATGGGAGTCTCCCTTTTAGATTAGGCCATCTCGCTTGGTAAACGCATGTAAACGCCTGATATCAACGGGTTAAGCTCAAGGGAGCAAATGACAGGACACCATGATTTATCATGATTTTCAGCCGCGAACCAGCAAGGCTCTCCATTTGTTCCCATTGTTCCCTTCAATTCTCTTCGATTCCAACGGCTACAACATGCTACAACCCAATTCAGCCGGTGGGGGTTGCATTCCCAAGGTCCCAAGGGCTGAGTTTTCCCCAACCAAGGCTTTATCCCAGCCACACGGGGGCTCTGTGGAGAAACCTTCACGCAGCAATGTCGGGCGGCTGTGGATTCAACCAAGCCTAACCAGGGCAGATTTAGTCAGATTTAGCCATGAAACATAGGCATTTTAGGCATCAAACATGGGGATTTCAAAGCGTAAAGATGGGGGGTTTATATGGGTTTACCCTATGGTAAATTAACAGTTGGACCCTGAAAATGACCAATTTTTAGTGGAAACTAATCTTCCAACCCCGATGACTGCCAGGGTCTATGTTAATTTACTGGAGGGTATATAAACTTGAAACCAGTAAGTAATTGGAATTGAATCCGCAACTCATGAGGATGCCTCATCGGGACCCCCATGGACCATGGGTTGATCGGGGTACTATACACCCTGAGTAAACTCCGGGAGTATTTTCCGTTGTCCACTCTGCCTCACTCTGCCATGTCAAAAATGATGGAGCCCATTTCCATCCATTTCCAAGCACTGCCATACCCATGAGGGCGATCGATCAGTATTCAGTATGTGAGTGTCTCAGACGATCTGGTCACACCCCAGGCCTTCCACATATTTCCACATTACGTCCAAACAATAAGACTTTGCACAAGTGACTCACAAGTGACTCACAAGTGGGATGAGTTGATGACACGAAGGATATGGCCCTGACATTTTTTCAAATCAAGTGGGAGCCCAGGTGGCCTGCAAAGTCAGTAAGAGTGAAAAACGTCGTCCACTCCTGCGGTTCGATCTATCAACATTCTATCAACAAAAACATGAAGATCTGGGTATTCAATCAGTGGGTTTGACTGTTTTTATCTGTTTTTATCTGTTTTTTTTTTCATCTCCTTCTCTCCTACATTTGAGAATGGAAGGCCCCTGAATCCAGCGAGCCGCCACCTGGGAGGTCTCAGTGCCAGGGAAAGTCGAAGAAATGACACTGGCGGCGTCCCCTTAGAGGCGCGAACCAAAGGGGGACGAGTCGGTGACGAGTTGAAGCTTGGGGTCAGAAAGATGGAAAGGCAATGAAGGCACCATCAGAACAGATCAAAATACGAGTGATTCATAGTGATTCACTTGGATTCACTTGATGTTCTGATGATCTGATGGATATATTTGGATTTGCTCAGGAAGTTCCCATTGCTTTTACCGTCGATCGAATATCGGTGATATCCAACATGGGAAGACCGGCATTTTGCAGCCCAGGATTTTGCGAAGACCGGCGTTGGCACTGCAGGCGAGTGGGTTGGGACCGTTGCGACCCCATTGGGATCCAATGGAAACTTCCAAGTATGAACGCTTCAGTATATTTTGGGACGTTTTCCAGTGGATTTCCACAATTTGGAAGTTTCATTTAGTAAAGGTAAAATTTAGACAAAGCTATCGGAAATTTGAGTGACGTTTGGGAACCCACCGGAAACAAAAAAAAGTTGATGATTTTCAGTCAGGAATCTCAATGATATGAAATGAACTGATATAAAATGACACATCATGACACATGATGTGCCTAGGGCTGTTACCTTTCAAGACATATAAGGTATGAGCTTGATCCAGCAGGGCCCAGGGTGGTGAAGGTGGTGTTTCCTTCGGTGAGGACAGATCGTCTTCAATGGAAAGGGCTTGAGATCGGATTTGCAGGACGCCGCTGTGGCCAAAGCCACACTCTGCAGATTGCAGCCGAAGATTTAGGTCCTTTTCCTATTGGTTGGTGGTGAAAACGAGGATGTTATCCCCCCAATTCTTCACAACCAATGGGCGGCAAAAGGTAGTCACTGATCCACATACCCTCTGGTAATTTAACATAGCTATGGAAAATCACCATTTTTGATGGGAAAATCCACTATACATGGCATTTTTCAATAGCTATGTTAGTTTACCAGAGGGTATTTCCCAGAGGACATCAATGATGCTAAGCTGCTAAGGATCAAATCCAAGTCTTCGAGCTTCGATGTTTTTTGGAGTTTCATTCGTTAAACTGCAGGCGGTTCATCTGCCAGATACCTGCCATGGTCAAAACTTGGGTAACTTGATGGAAGTTGATGATAATTGGCTACGTAATTTAATGGTCATTGATGGATCATTGATATAGATTGCCCTGTGTTTTTCTTTTATTTGGCTATGCGGCCCCGGGGCCTCGAGCCGTGATCAATCCACCTGTAGGGAGCGATATGCGCAACTCAGTGGTCAAATCCACACCGGTGAACCATCACATGTAACATACATTGCACGCCCATACGGCCCTGGAGGTTGGTGTTTTGAATTTGTTTGTTTCAATCTTCCACGAGACTCCGGATGACAAACCCCACTGACCTAAGAACACTCCAAGGTGACAATCAAACCTCTATCCTAGTACGCGCTTGGTCTTAAGTTTTGGAATAGGTTGAAACCATCCACCTGTTTATCATTTGAGCCTTTGTTGGTGGCCATCTCCATTGTGGTGGTTCATTTTTTTTGTGGGTGTTGTCATTCTTTTGAAATAATAGGGGCTCAACGTTGAAGCATCCAGGAACTGCATTCGCCGCAAGAATGCCGCAGCGGATTGGTGTGGACCTTGATGGATGATGGTTTTGAGGCATTTATATGTAGACACAGTATTGACACCTGCATGGTAAGGAATTTAAGGAATTTTAGAGAATTTTGGGGAATTTTAGGGAATTTAAAGGAATTTTACGGAATTTAAAGGAATTTAAAGGAATTTTAGGGAATTTAAAGGAATTTTAAGGAACTATAGGGATTATAACGGATTTTTAAGGAATTTTAAGGACACCTACATAACGGCAAATGCTGGAAATGAATAATAGTAGATGACGATGACGACGATGATGATGATGATGATGATGATGATTGATGATGATGATGATGATGATGATGATGATGTGATTATGATGATTATGATGATGAGCATGACGATGACGATGACGATGACGATGTCGGCGACGACGACGACGACGACGACGACGACCACGACGACGACGACGACGACGACGACGATGATGATGATGATGATGCTGCTGATGATGATGATGCTGCTGATGATGATGATGCTGATGATGATGCTGCTGATGCTGCTGCTGCTGATGATGATGATGATGCTGCCTCTGCTGCTGCTGCTGCTGCTGATGATGATGATGATGATGATGATGATGATGATGATGATGATGATGCCGATGATGATTAGGATGATGAGGATGATGAGGATGATGATGATGATGATGATGATGATGATGATGATGATGCTGATGATGATGATGATGATGAGGATGAGGATGATGATGTCGATGACGACGACGACGACGATGACGACGACGATGATGATGATGATGATGCTGCTGATGATGATGATGCTGCTGATGATGATGATGCTGATGATGATGCTGCTGATGCTGCTGCTGCTGCTCATGATGATGATGCTGCTGGTGATGATGATGATGATGATGATGATGATGATGATGATGATGATGCCGATGATGATTAGGATGATGAGGATGATGAGGATGATGACGATGATCATGATCTTGATCATGATGGCCATTGCGCAATCCAGGCACGTGAGGTACACACTTGCATGCTTCCAATATCACCTGTCATGGATCTGCAAATCGAATGGTGCTACCGCTCTCCACAACTGAGGGCGTCCTCCTGTCTTCTAGGGTTTGGGAACCCAGTGGATGGGCAGCTATGCAGCTATGCGCTCCAAAAAATTACTTGTGCATTGTGAAACCCATTAATTGCATACTGTAATCCATTCCACGAAAGCGTGGGTTTTAGTCCTGTCTTAGGGGCATGTGTGGTTTACAGGGATTGAATTTTGACCCCATGTGGAGTCAGGGGGATGGGGAGAATGGCTACGACGTGTCCGTAAATCAGAGGTAGCTTAGTAACCACTTGATATGTGGAACAGGGCATGTTGAAAAGTTTCCAAGATTACACGATCGAGGTTTGTTCATCCATCCAGATCGAATGGGGCAAATTTTGGCAACCTGACTACAATTTCAGGATGAATTGATGGTCCGGACAGGACTTTATCCCGATATTATGTTTCAGAATCTCTCAGAGATTTCCATGCACGTGACATGTTGGAATACGTTTTAATTTGCCAACAGGGTGGATGTTTTAAAGTGAATGCCTGGGCAGTGTAAGACGGTTCATTCCGCTGTGGGCTGTGGGCCGGTGTTCTTGGACGTCAGGAGAGAGGCACCGCATTGACGCAGTCCTTGTCTCAGACTTGGATGTTTCACATGTTTTGTATACTCGTACCATGTTGATTTTTTGTTGCGTTGCTTGCGAAAACTGGTGTGAACTGAAGGGTTTTGATGTTGATCTATAGTGGCAACCCGGGATTAACAAAAACCCTGGCTGATTGATTCGGGATAATTAGGGATTAGCCCCCGAAAGGGATAAACAGCCTGAAATGGCACCCCCAAATTCAAAAACCCAGCACTTAGCACTTTACGCTCCCCTCCGCAACTGTTGTACCTTCCAGGCCGCGCAGACCGTTTCCCACACAGGTGGGGGAACTCCAGTTGGGGGTTCCATATACCACCCGGTTGATTGAGGTTTATTGGGGATTATAACGCCCGAAGGTAGGGATACCAACAAACCAACCTATAATTGGGATGGGATGCGGGTACTTTTACGCGTCAACTGAGCTGCCATTAAGTGGCTCCCAACGAAACCCGGAGACTGTGGCGTGGAGTTTCAACAGTTCGAGATAGTTTCCCATTGGTTAAAAATTATGTTGAAACATGTTGAAACCACTGAAAACAGTGATGTCAGTGATCGTCCCAGATTTGGGTGTCAGAAACACCCAGGTGGTCCGTGTTTTTGTTGCATTTGATCATGGGTTTTGCCTAAAAATGGGGGATGCCCTTCCACAAAAAATGGCAGGGATTTCATGGTGATTTCTTTTGTTCCCTTTTGTTGATCAAAATTGTTACTGGAAGCTGGTTAGATTCCCAGTTTCACATTCAATTCCTGTTGTTTGCCAGTTGATTTCTCAGAACTACTGACTATCCCCCCTTTTTTGGGCCCTATTGTTTTGGTTTTGCAACTTGGAGGCACTGAATGTGAGCTACATCCCTCCCATTGAGCAGAGGCCATGAGGGTCATCGCTGGCCAAAATGCTCTGTGTTCTTTTTTTTTCTCTCCCCATTCCTCCAATATCTGCGTGAAAATGGCAGATAGAGACTTCACGGGATATAAGTCGTGAGCACAAGGCTCATGAAAGGAAGTCTAGATGAGGAACTTCCGAAGGTACACGTAGTTGCCAAATGCCACGTGGCAGGAATCAAATTCATATGGGGATGCGTCGAAACACATTCTGCATCCATCCAATATATATAATTTAATATATATATATATATACTATACACAATTATATCCACTAATATGTACCGTGATATTTTCTGGGGATGAACACCCATTTACATCCATCAATCCCAGCGATTTTAGGTCAAAACCCCAGTCAAAACCCCATAGATTTTGACAGCAGGACAGGTCGCTTGGACCCATCAGGCATGGAGGCCAGGAATGAGTGGCTGGTAGCTGGGACCTGCCCGGTGAGAGTGGTTGACCTGCTGATTGAACAGATCATATTTTGTGAAAGATGGGGACATTCCATTACCACGACAATTTTCGGGGGAATCACTCTGCTCATTGGAAGTCAGTGCTCAAAGCATGTCAATAGTCATGGTGGTTGATAGTTGTAGGGGTGTATATATGTTTTCCGATATATCGAGAATCATCATCCAGTAATATCCAGTATGGTAATCCCAAATGTATCCAATCATTGAGGTTGTATACGTGTATGCTATCGAACATGTTTGGGTTAGATGATCCATCTCTGATGAATCATTTGATGACCAACACTTGTGATGTCACTGAAATCATGGTTTAACCGGTTCGGGTAAACAAATCCATGATTATCTCCCTTGTAATAACCTCAGTCTTGTGTCAGGTTAGTGAAATATATTGAAATATTATGCCCTCCCGGTCAGCTAACATATATAGATGTGGGAAAAAATTCACCTTTTATAGATCATTTTCTGGGGGAAACTATGGCACCAGGCGGCAGGGTGCCGATCGCTCACCCGCCGCTTTCAGAAGCGGCGCTTGGCCTGGGTCCTCAGATTCTTTCCATATTTCACTGCGACCGAAGCCTGGAATCATGGTTAGGATTCGGGAAATCATCCCCAAATGGCCGAACTATTTAGATTAGTGAATCATTATAATTTACGCAGATATTTGGGGATGGGTTGAAAAGTCACCCATTTTCTGGTAAACAATTGAACTTGATTACGAAGTCCTAGCTTTTGTTGGTGAAAAAAGTGGTGTTTCTTTGTTGCTCCGTTGGGTTTACCACATTTCATGTTGGATGTTGATTTGTTTCAACCCTTTTCCAGCAGCAATGCAAGTCAGTGTTTCAACTCCGGCTGGACTCACCGGAACGGTGCCAAGGAGAACTACCGGCATGAGATCATGGAGTCGATACGACGCTGTGCCCGGAAGCCACAGCGAGCGGAGCTCGTCTCTTTCGGATCAAATTGAGGTGCGGTAAAGTAATCCCAAGAAAAATAGGGAAGTAAATGTCATATATATATAATTATATAATTATATATATATATATGCATTTATGTCTATAGGTACTATGTAGTATAATTATGAAGTTTTAGTTGGATATTACTCTTCCATTTCTCTTGGCGTTGCTACATATTTTCCTTGAAAAACTACCCGGGATGATCCCCGTTTTTGACGAGGCGCAAGAAGCAAGGGCCACATGTTTTCGGTGCGCTGAGTGACTTGAGAAATGATACCCTCTGGTAAACTAACATAGCTATTGAAAATGGCCATTTATAGTGAGTTTTCCCATTAAACATGGTGATTTTCCATTGCTATGTTAGTTTACCAGAGGGTACATTTGGACATGTTTTTCCTTCTTATTGGAAGCACATGTTTTTTTCCCCTGGGGTTGCTTTCGTTTTCTGATGGTGAAACTCTAAGCAACACTATGAAAAAAAATTAAACATGAAAACCTCTTAGCCCATTCAAAAACCCCATGAAAAACCATTGAATCCCATAAAACACCAGTTAAACAAAACAGTTTTCCTGTCGCAGATCCTAGGAACCCAATGCTGGGCGTCGCTGAGCCGAGAAGTTTCACCGGAGTTTCGCGATTCTTCGAGCTTGGTGGACTAACAGATTGTGATTTCCCATAGCTGTGTGACTCTATGATATAATAATATAATACCATATCAATATATAGCAATAACTTACCAGATGGCAAGTCTTTTTTTGCCAACAAAAGTTTTAATGAAGAAATGGACATGGAAATTGGGCTGGTACCTGATTTCGACATCGATTTTCCTGCATTTTCCTTTCTTCACTTTCCATTTCATGTTTGGCAAGTGCTTTTGGCGAAGCTTATCAAATTATACATCCCCGGGGTCTGAAAGGCTTCAACCTCCCGACTCAGTGAAGTCATCGCCTCGGATGTTCGTCGGAATTCCCGGCCAGATGACTCAACAGAATCCGAACACGGCAACACATGCACGATCGCATCAGCTGAGTTAAAGGTAGAGAACTCATGTGGCAACTTTTGGCTGGATATCCTGAAATGCTGAAGATAGATGATTCATTGCTATTGATGGCCTTGGAGTCATGCTATCCATCCATCAAATGGATCCAAAAAGATCCAAAAAGATCCAAAAGGACTAACATGGATCAACATCCTGCCAGGTGCAGGCACACATTGGATGTGTTCATATTGATCAACCACATGCATTTGTTGCTGTTGTATGGGCCCCATGGTCCTTTCCAAGAGATACATCAGGTCAGGCGAATTTGGATTTGGATGATTTCTAATGAAAGTCGCAGTGATATCCTTTTCAATGGTTCTTTCGGGTGCTTCCTAGTTCCATCAATTCAATATCTCACCTTTTATCATTACCATGTTTATTCTTAAGTTTTTTTTGTAAATCCAAGAGTCGTAAGCTGGTGGTTGGGTAATGGTCAGTATGTAGATACCCAGATCAGCTCACAATTGGGTAGATCTTCACACCATGACAACCATTCTGTTCCTGTTTTTGCTGCGGGGAGGGTTCACATAAGTACGAAAGTCTTGACGATCCCCAGTTCAGTCTGCAAGGCTGGTTGGCTTATGGCTATACACTTTTTTCGGATTTTTAGCGTTTTCAGGGTTAGGTGGATCCACTTGCAATATCCTCTAACCACCGAGTAACAACAAAAAACTACACGAACTTAACAGGGCACCCACAAACCAAGGAGGTCTTGGGAAGGACCATGTTTGCACGGGTCCCTTGTGGATCGTTGTGAGCCCTGCCGTGCGCAGCGGCACAACGATGCCGCGCAGAAAGTTGATGGCGCCGGGCTGCCGCCACGACTCATAAATGGTGATGAGGCGACAGCATCTTGGTTGGTTGCTTCAGACCCCGTTTTTTTTGCCATATGTGTGTTGCTTAAAATACGGTACGCCGAAATTTGATAAAACTTGATGGTTAATCCCCCATTTTCAGACATACCCCTTTCCATCCCGAAAAAACGAGAAGGTGGGATGAGGATGATGCTGATGCTGATGATGATGATGATGAATCATGGGGAAATTGATGCATGAAATCGACTTTAAGATCCCCCCGTGGTGGCTCAAGCACCAACCAGGAGAAAAGACCAGGCACCTTTTTGAATTGTACAAAAAAGTGGTGACATGGGTGGTCGGGGTGCACATGGGGTCGTCTGAAAATGGAGTAATTACCCCCATACCATTGAAATCCAATGGGGTATCATCATTTTTCCAATTAAGATTGTCATCTTGGGGATGTTCCCCCATTTTCAGATACACCTGCGTCAATGCTGACAATCAACTGCAACAGAGTCTTGGGGTTTAGGTCAGCGTCAGAATTGGTGACGAGGGGTTGTTAACCATTGTTGTCGTGATTTTCCATGAAGTCGGTTGTATAGGTAACTGTTGTCATGTTTTTCCATCAACAAGAAAGATGTGAAACAAAACGCCAAGTTGTTGCAACATGGTGAAGTCGGTTATATATAGGTAACGATATGTAACGATTCGCCAATCTACACACATATGCACCACAAGTAACGAATGTTCTAGCATGATAGTGTGATGCAACTAACCTTTTCCAACCTTTCCAGTTTACATATGAATTGGTTTCATATGTTTACCAGGCTGTTAAGGCAAACTGATCAGGAACTTGATTTCCTGCAGCTTTCATCAAGCCATTGGGGACAGCCCCGGCTGCAACGGATTGAGATGGGTCAAGTGGCACCCTGGCATATTGGAGTAATCTGAGTAATCATTGGCTCCTATTTCATAGAATTGGATGATGGGAAAATTTTAACCGGAACCTCCTAGATTTGATAGTAAAAACCATGGTTTCCTGTAGATTTTCCCTTCAACCAATCCATTGACTATTGAGTTCTTGCCGAAATCGGATCGGATTTTGATGATGGACTGCGATGTAGGAACCATGGAGGAACATCCAGGAACCATAACCATGTGTGTTTCTTTTTTCTCCGCTCCGAGGTTACGCCAAAAAAGACATCAGGATACCCATAGGATACCCGGATACCCAGTTTGTGAAAAAACCTGGGCTGCCAACTGGGCCATGTGGGCCATGCGTGCTGGAAACGCCACGACTTTTCAATGGTCTGGCCCTTGGGAAACGCCACAGGTGAAACATGGTGAAACCCCATGATACCCTCCGAAGTGCGATTCATGTGGCAGATGGAGTACTTGGGGGTACAGTTGTGGTGATGGCTATTAGGCCATGGTGATTTCACGCCTTGGGAGATGAGGCCCCTATGTGACAACAAAGAGCCGCGCTTTTTTTTGGGAGCCGCACCGTCCGGGTAAAGACCCCCCCCCACATTGTATCAATCAATCTATAAAATCAACACCTATCAGAGAATCTATCATAAATCATAATACCACAACATCATGATTTTTTGTCGATCATTGTCTGAATACTCTATAGATCCCCACTCAGATCTATATTATTCACAGCCAAAAGATGCCAAAAGGACAAGTCGAATCCTACTGAAACACAGGCCATCTCCAGCTTGCCCGGCGAGTGGAGCATGCGGGCCAGGGCCCAGGGATTCCCGGGATCTGGAAAAACGAGGGGTCAAAATATGGAGAATCCACGCTATTTTTGAAACATGTGGTTTAAGATGGTCAAATCTTCAAGTCAAAACTGTGGTTTGCTGTTAGTTAAATTCATCCTTGCCGGGAAAAGTCGCTTGAATCAGCCCAGTGAAAGCTGCACAACCCCCATCCAGGCACCAGGTTGCATGATGTCAGGTGCGAATATGTGGGTGTATTTAGTCCGTACACTTGTAATCACACACACACACGTATATATATATATATTATACACATGCAAATCTAATTAGTCAAATATACTAATATATATATACACCTGATCTATGGTTTAGTGTTCAGCATTACTACATCAGCACATAAAAGTATAATGTAGCATATGTTAATATAATGATCGTTATGCTCATGTTCATGACATCACATCACGATCATCAGCATCATCAGCATCATGAGCATCATGACCTCCTCCTCCTCCTCATCATCATCATCATCATCATCATCATCGTCATTATCGTCATTATCGTCATCATCGCCATCGTCATCGTCGTCATCATCATCGTCATCATCGTCACCGTTGTCATAGTCATCATCATCGTCATCGTCGTCATCGTCATGATCATCGTCATCATCGTCATCGTCGTCATCGTCATCATCATCGTCATCATCGTCGTCATCATCATTCAAAAATACTACTTTGGTGAACTTTGGCTTAGTCAAACCTTCCCAAAACGATATGAGGAAAAAACTGCAGGAAAACCCTTTACCTAAGAAACTAGTCCTGAAACCAGCAAAGAAACTAGTCCTGAAACTAGTCCAGTAAAGAACTGTGGTAGAACATGTAAAGAAACTAGTCCTGAAACCAACCCAGTGATTTTATAAGATCATCGTCATTGTCATCAGAAAGATATTAAAAGATATTAAAAGATATTGAACTTGAATGAATTAAAGTACATTTTGGGATTCTGGATGAGTTCCTCTGGGCTGAACAACCTCCCCACAACGCCAAGTTGGACTTGGCTGCTAGCTTCCTCACACACCCAACAGCCCGGAAGAGTTGGGGCCCCAGTGACGTTCGGACCAGCTATGGAATGGGAGGATGGAAATTTCTTAGATGACTGGTTTAGAATTTAATTTTTTGCTTACATGGGAATCTATACTATGTTTTTTTTTTCACATTTTTTCAAGGGGTATTTAAGATAGGCAGTGATTGGCAATATTTAATGGAGCAGGGGCTATTTATCCATTCTATTTTGGCTACAGTAATATGGTGGAAACCATAGATGTACTTTTGCTACGAGTTGTTTGATGAACGGAATTAACCCAGATTAACCCCTCTTTAATACCAAGAGGTAGGTAACGATTGATTATTGCTATACCTCACCGGGCCATATCAAGCCCAGTATGGGTCAATAGGATTGGACCCCCCTTGGACGGTCTAATAGCACAAATGGCAAGTTTCGTCGTGGGGTCTATTGGGACCCCATTTTTGAAAACCCATGTCAGTTTGGAACCAAAAACGGCCGGCACCACCAAATTGCAATTTTATTGGGGAAATATGGGGAAATCATCAACTAGTGGATTGAGGGTGTTTGATCATGAACCGATCAATCTAGATTCTTGGCACACCTGGTATGATTGCTCTAGTGACACGACTCTACTGATCCCAGTCAAAAGTGAATCAAAACCTGAAAGCATATGGCTTCATCTCAAAATGACGGAAGTTGTGGAAACAGTGTTTTGGTAGTGTCGATATTGGCCGGCCAGAATTAGGAAGGCAAACTTGGTGTGAGTAGCCTTGCCCCGTTCTTTCGTTTAGATTCAGAGACGATGTAGAAGCCTGCAAACTGTATTTATGATTCTCGCAGCCAAACACTGTGACTGCCAAGTGTTTTGTTTAAACCTTACACGTTGCAAAGATTCTAGGATCAATGGGTTCTTTTAAGGAAACATTTGCAGGACATGATGAGTGTTGCACCCCGACTACTTCGGGGTGTCTGGTGGCAGCAAAGGTGACTGGGAAGTTCAAAAGCAGTTCTTGCTTGCGAAGGCGGTGGATGACCTTGCCGGGGTTTCAAATAGCAGTGCTGGTACTGAAGCCAAAAAGAAACCATTGGTCGGGGGGTTTTATGTTTACCCTCCGGTAAACATACAAAAAACTATGGAAACACATCATTTTTAATGGGTAAATCAACTATAAATGGCCATTTTCCATAGCGATGTTAGTTTACCAGAGGGTATGTATTGTTTTTCAACCAATTAGTGGGATGACTGGGCGTGGTTGAGATGACGAGCATATGTTTGGGATAGGTTAACAACACCAACCAGGCAACCTCTAGTTGCTTCCCATGATCAAACAAGATAAATTCATAACACCCACATTAACATCCATCTTAAAATCCGATTCTATAGGTGATTTTCCAATATGGCTATGGATCAATACCTATATTAATACCATTTTTAGTGGGGTTATTCACATCCATTTGAACCCAGCTATTTTGATGTGAACAAAAAAGGGGTACAAGGTTTTGACCCACTGCCAAATCAATGTCCTTTGGTCAAGTAATTAATCTCAAATTCACTTCTTTGGTGGTGAAATCCCAATGGTGTATGTTTCAACCACAGATTTTCCAATATCTCCCCATGTTGATCCCTGGTTATCGGTGAAGCCCTGATTTCCCAGGGCTTCTCAGAGGATGAGGTGAAGGATGCCCAGCGCCGCGCGAAGGGAGCGCTGGGGAACCCAGGCTGCAAATCTCGAAAGATCCAAGATGAATGGAGGTTCTTTGTAGCATTTTTTATAGCATTTTATAGCATTTTATAGCCAAATCAACGAACCAAATGATGGATTTTCCATGGATTTTCCATGGGTTAAGAGCTGGAAATATCTGATGGAGTGCTGCTGAGTTGATCCGATGGGAAACCCAATACTTGGGGAATCGATTTTTGGTTGGGCTTCCTTAAGCAAATCCAAGTAACTGGTTAGCAAGTGAGATTATAATTATCAGCCAGTTATAAATGGGTCACTGTAAGCCAGGCAGGAATCCCTATGAACCAGGGTTAAGCCACTTTGTCAGCCAGAAATCATTTGTAGAAATGCTTAGGGACACTGGGGAGCCTCCACCACTTCTTTGCTCTTCAGGTCATGGCCTTTGAAGCCACTGGCTGCCTGGAAACCTGGGACATTGAATGGGGAAATAGGGTTGAACTGCATCATTCTCGAACATCTGTTCGTTTTCAGCCTCAGATGTGGCAACAAATATGCAAAACATGATGACTCACATGACAGATACATGATAGCAAAGACGCCATTGAGCCTGAGCGTTCTTATTTTATGATGGCAGGTGTTTTGTTCCCACTAAGCACCAATGACCTACTTGGAATTCCATCTATCTATATATATATATATATCTATATAACTATATTTACTGTGAAGACTCAATGACAGGTGTTTTATTCCCTCTCTGTCAGTTTTTTGGTCTTTGCCACTGCCATCGTGCCAGTGTGCTGAGGTTGATGGGATCCCGTTGGCCCTGCCTGCTGGCAGCGTGGAGAAACAGCAGGCAGATGAAGCATTTTCCAAGCAGAGAAGGACAAGTGATGAAATGCCTGCAGATTAAGACTTCAATGCAAATTGTGGACGGCTGAAACTTCAAATCGCAAACTCAGCAGCAAACTCAGCCAAAAGTTGAGCGCCTCCCTTCAGCCCGGCCGGCCCACAGGCAGATGAAGACAGTTCAGGTGAGATTCGGGGGAGCAACACTTTTTCGGAGCAAGAGATGCTTGGGAGTTTGATGGCGTTTGATTTTCCAAAGTCTGGTCTTAAAAAGTCTCAGAGGGTGAGTCCAGGGATCTTCAAAATTCACCTGGTAGATGAAAAGAGTAGATGAAAACGGATGACTTTCAATGCCCCCTACAATGACAGCTGCTGAAACGTGCGAATTCCTTTCCCAAGCAAGTCGTTGATGCTGTGCTTCTTCAATCTTCTGCAGGTGAAGAGTCTGAGAGCGACAGCAGCAGCGACGCCCTGAGCGAGGGTTGGAGCTGACTTAGGCAGTGCTGACAACGAGGTCACTCATTTGCCATCATTTTAGTTGAAGTTTCTTTGAAGTCAGAAGTGGCATCTCCAAGAGCCGACAGACAAAAAATTGAGAAAGGCTACGGCTACTATATAGATCTCCGGTCTCATGCCCTGGTGTTGAATCGCTCTACATGACGGAGATCTGAGATCTGATGAGATCTGATACGATCTGATGCAACAAAAGTCCCAGGTGGCTCCAGTAGCAGCTCCTCTTCCTCGACAGACAGTGATGATGCCGCTGTAACCGACCTCGCGGCACAAAGTATGCCGAAAGAGCAAGAGGTAGAACAGCACCAGGCGGATGTCAAGATGCAGCTATTGGGGTTCTAACACACTTTGAACGCGTACTTGATTTTGTGAAGGTTGCAGTGTTGCAGGAGGTTGCAGGACTGCTTGTCATAGACTTGTTGAGGGCCCCTTTCCACTACCAGGCTAAAGAATTGACCTTGGCCGACCTTGCGAAGGAGCAAAGGGTTGAGCAGCCCGAGGCAGCGTCAAGATTCAGGTATTGGATGGTATTGTTTTCTTTTTAAATGAAGGTGGCAGAGTTGTAGGGCTTGGTGTGGAGGAATGCTTTCCGCGACCAGGCTGAAGACATGTCCCTAGTCGAGCTTATTTTGCAAAGAAAGCCACAGCAGCAAAGGGTAGAGGAGCCCCAGGCAGGCGTCAAGATGCAGGTATTGAATGGATAGTATTGGTTCCGGCAATTCTCACATGCGTACCTAATTTTGTGAGGGGTGGAATGTTGACCAGGCTGAAGACATGTCCTTGGGCAAAGATATGACTTCCTGTGCTCCTGGATTCTATATAGTGGCTGCATGTGGGCAGCTTTGCGGATTCTGCAGGTATTGTATAGATATGTATAGACTGTATAGATGGTATTTGTTCCAACACGTCTCCAATGCATACCTGATTCTTGTGAAGGTTGCCATGTTGCAGGACTTGTTGTTGAGGGGCCCTTTCCACGACCAGGCTAAAGAATTGACTTTGGCGGACCTTGCGAAGGAGCAAAGGGTGGAGAAGGGCCAGGCAG
>Ga0126342_10007283_pt1 | contig 19728 bp, 22 predicted proteins | sample Cyp1metagenome_FD_92528 | JGI IMG/M metagenome (GOLD analysis project Ga0126342, IMG submission 92528) | Coral microbial communities from Lord Howe Island, Old Settlement Bay, Australia - Cyphastrea 1 metagenome | ecosystem: Host-associated > Invertebrates > Cnidaria > Coral ... | reverse complement strand
GGAAAGCACGGTGCTTCAGTTTTTTCTTGTGTAAAACTTTCACTACGCAGCTGCAAGCGAATCTGGCTTGCAACATCCGCTTCGTTTCTGCGCTTCGGGAGCTCATTTTGCTCGTTTGAAAAAATATGCTATGCTGTTGATTGATATTCAATAATTTGTTTCCACCTTTTTCAATGGCCATGTAAAAAGGGCATCCTTTGGCGAACTCCCGAGATCGACTTCCTTCAAGATCTCGAAGACATTGCTGGGATGGCCAGCAGCGTGCAGACAGCAGGTCTGGCAGAGAGCAGTCTTCAAAACCCCGTTTGCTTGATTAATTATGAATAATTGTGAGGGGTTTTACTACTCAAATCTACTCAATATATACGTATGCTGTATAATACATATGTATTGATATATATATATTATATTTATATACATATATATATATATATATATTTATATATATATATTATATATATTATATACATATATTGAACATATTGCGGATTCATCATCCATGACTGGAATCCCTATCAACCAACCAGTACGGTGGAATGACTTTTCGAGCTTTGAACACTGCTGAAGTGAGGAGATGAGAAATATTCTGAGACAAATCCAACAGACCTCTGTTGGAGGGACTTAGAGTATGCTCCCAAAGCATGCTCAAATTGCCTGAGAAATTGATAGAAATAGTTGATTGCTTGAGAATCTCCCAGGGGTATAGATTGTCAGCATCTGTCAGCCACAGACCTCAAGCTGTGGATTGGGATTGGGCCAGGTGTCTTCTCCATGGCATCGCTCTTTGCCCTTCCTGCGTTGCTTTCCGAGAAGCAAGGCCCTGGAGGAATGCTTTGTGTCCGGATCCATAGGATAAGGATTCAACGGCCATGAAACCTATGAGGCCCCTATGGGCTATGTGAAATACCAATATTCAATACCATCACCGTTCGAAGAGGCATGTGAAGATTTGTGAAGATTTGTGAAGTGTGGTGAGGCGTGTTGGATTGAAAAATATTGAAAACCTTCACTATCTGAGGTCCTGGCGACGATTATTTTCTTGTCGCAGCTACTCGCAAGTGCCATCTTGCGGGAGATTGGGATCTGGCCGATGGTGACCAGGGCTGAATGGCTGGTGTCGAAATCACCTGGTATTTACTCCTAGAAATGCAAATATAGAGACACGAGATTACATAATTAATATTATACACTTGCACATAAATGTACGTATATATATATACACATATCATGTGTATATATATAATAATAGTAATAATAATAAATAATAATACTTAATGATTAATAATAATAATGTTAGTTGTGATAATAACATATAGATCACATGAGCGGATTTTCTGGACCGCTCACGTCTCCAGGACCAGCATGAGGAGCCCAGCGAAGTGCTCAGCTCTGAGAGAGCCCCTCGGGAGAAGAATTCTGAAGCCCAAAGAGCTCAGTGAAGATCAGAGGAAGTCACGGTGTTCTACGAGACAAAGGTGATTTGGTGTCTGACACAGTCTGATCACATAGTACAATATAGTGTATAATACAGTGTATATATATACACATACATATTATATACACATATTATAATGTGTATATATGTATATTATGTTTGCTATTTATTGGTCAGATTAAGTCGCCGCTTTCTTTGCCTTGTCAAATTGAGGAGTGTCAATGGACCTCCTTGTATCACTTCATAGTGAAAGAGTGGGTGGGAGATCGCCTACAAAGAAATGTGAATCTTCGCCGCTCAAGCATTTGCAATAGCATCAACAGCCTCCTTCGCTTTGCCAGATCTCTTGGGTGATTTGGAAGAGGATGCGGTCAGTGATCCACTTGATATACAACATGGTCAAGTTTCTGTTGAACACAACTAGAGGATCAGCGAAAATGGTGTCAAGCTGTCAAGCCGTGCATCATTTGTTGGTTGAGAATCGGGGAATCCAGAAAGTGGCAACATTGGGCAACATTGGGCAACTAAATCCCCTGGTCCAGCCTCATAGAAAGATATAGAAAGGCTATGAAGAAAGTTCAACCAGTTGGGATATACAATAAATCAATAATGTGTATACATATATATATATAATGTGTACACATATACATGTTCGAAGATTACGTCATCAAAGGTCATGTTTTTTTCCCATAGCAGTCCTTTCAGTTTCTCCTGGCAAGGCTGCCAAGCTGCTGGCCGAAGTCCCAAACGTCAGAAAAAGTGCGTTGTGTCGGGACCTGACTTGGGGATGGTTCTTTATTGGGTTTACCACGTGAAAAATCACAAGAATTTTACTGGGATAACAATAGAACACTTGGAGAATTTGAAGTTAAGCGCCAGAAACTGCTACCAAATCTACCTCGCTCAATTTCCTTCCGACGTCTTTTGGATGATGGCTCAATTGTGCGGATCCGAGTTCAGGTGTGCTTGTTCCTTTGAATATTCCCGGCGTTGACAAACCTTACTCTTAGGTGCCATGACATGGCATATCCTCTGGTAAACTAACATAACTATGGAAAATCACCATTTTTAATGGGAAAATCCACTATAAATGGCCATGTTCAATAGCTATCTTAAATTACCAGAGGGTACAATCTATATGCTTTTGCATTTGGTCAACTTGCGGTGTTCTGAGATATGGAACCTGAAGCCAATTGCTTTGCGATCAGCGAGAGTTCAGTCTCAAGTCTTGGAAGTTTTCCGTGGGTGGTAGCCAGTGCTGATTTTTGTGGGCTTTTTATCCGACAATGGCCCATTTTGGGTACCACTTCTATAGGGAGGGCTATTCATTTTGTTTTTTTTTGTGATCAGTTTTAATTTTGTTTTGATTCCTGCTTTTCTGCTTTTCCTGCTTCTCTGCTGTGCTTGCTTCTCTCTTTCTGCTTATCTGCTTTTCCGCCTTTTGCTTCTTCTCAAGCTGTGCTTCAGCTGTGCTGCGTGCCGACAAGAGTCAGAGACCAATTGAGTCATCTTTGTCCATGTGATGAGGTCAAGTTGTAGTAACTAAATTTAGGAAACCATTGTAAGAACGGCATGTGCAAGGCCAAAGCAAAGCAACAGGTTTTACGTTCAACTACCCCAAAGTCATTAAACTTGTTTGGCGAGAAATTCAAAATCAGTGCATATGTTGACATATTTTGAACAGATCAGATGGCATCAACAATGGCCCACACCAGCTGACCAAAAACAGAACCCGCATTTTCACCGGTCGGCCCTCCGTGGACTCGGGTCCACACTGGTTGAGGCGGACACCGGGACCGGGATCAACCCCCAGGTTTCTGGTTTTGTCGCTGTGGAGAGTTGATGTTTGTTGATTTGTTTGATGCTTAAGAATCTTAAGACTTGATAGAAACACTTGGACTTGGTCTTGGTGCATGAAACTTTCCGGAGTCGCAGCGATGCCAGACGTGATGGCTCCTGGGATGGAGGACCCGATGGCTCCCTGGGGTGGAGTTTTCTGGACTTGTTCGGGTCCTCTGACATCTGAAGCAGGTCACAGTAGACTCCATTTCAGGGTAGTTTTCTTGGCTACTTCATTGGCTGCTGGGATTCTTTATACATGTTAATCGCGATGGTTTGTTGAATGGTGTTCAATGTGGTTTATTTGATTGTACTTTTGCGATATCATGCGATATCCCAGTAAGAGGCAACCGGCGGTGCAGGTCCGCTGTTTCCGCCTGGTTACTGCAACGTCAAATTCTCCTGCAGGTTTCTAAGTGACAGGCAGCGTGGCATAATACAAAGGAAATCAAAGGAATATAAATCCGTAATTAAATGCACTTCGGTTTTCAATTTTGCAGCTGGACTACTTCCAGAGTTTCCAATCGTTTGATCATGACAAATTCTTCAGCCATCCAGTTGTTGCTTTTTGGGGGCAAACTCTACTCCACTGCTATGCTCTCAGCTTCAAACTGCACAATCAAAATGCCACCATAGAGCATTCGAAGGTTCCCCTTGAAAAAGTCAGTAAGTCGCAGATGTTGCAGACCAGCGAAGCCAGCTCCACCCAGGCTGGAAGGGTCATAAACAGTCGGTGAATTTCTGTGGAAATCCAACAAATGTTGTTTTGTAGTTTCTAGATCCCTCCAAATTGGAGAAACAGTTTGCTGTCATGGAGAATGTGTAGCTGAATCCCACCCGAGCCACCCCAAGCACCACCCCACCCGGCCCACGGTCCCAGCGCACCACGTTGACGGTTTCGTTCATGCCATGGAAAAGCCGCAACGCTGGCCATGGCCACAAGATCTGGTGCGAAACATCTGCAGCTGGGATGCAGTGAACCCAGATGACAGTTTGGGTGAACCCATCTAAGACCCCGACCCACAAAAATGTGTCACTTACTGTATACATTTGTATACATCTGTATACATTATATACATATATATATACATTGTGAAACACTGTGTTGACCATGCTTTGAGGGTACCCCACTTCTATCCAATTCTGATCCGTCGCTAAAGTAGTGGAGTGCAGTGAACATTTTGGCAGTCAACCGTGGTGATTCAGACCATGCCGCAGTGGCATGCTGCAGACGATGGCACAGTTGTTTCTATTTCAAGAGATCTTATTTGAAGGATTACTATGGATTGCTGATTTTGTACTTTGAAGGTCTTCAGCACATCGAACCGTACTGCAACCTATACGTATATTTGTTCTGAACCAATAGCTCTAGATTCTCAAGATACTCGAGTTGTCTCCACTCATATTTGCTGATTGGTCATGCAAGCTGACATCCAACAAGTTAAATCAATTTCGCTGGATCCTGTCTCAGCTTCAAGAAAACATCCCTGCAGCGTTCCTTGTGTGCAACACCCTGATTGGATGACAAAGGAGCTTGCCTGAGAATGCCAGACATTTTTGTTTAGCTTTCGTTGTTGTGAGAATGTGACCGATTTACATTGCGTGATGCTGGAACAGGAACGGCATGTCCGCACTGCAGCGTTCTGTTTTTTTTCCTACTTCCTCATTCCCGTTTTCCTCCGGACACCAGGGAGTCCCCCAATGGTTTCCAGGTATCTTAGCCCACGTGGACCACGGCAAAACCACCTGTGCTGACAACTTGGTGTCCACCAATGGTCACATTAGTCGACATCAAGCAGGGAAGATCCGCTTCATGGATTCACGCCAGGCCGGGATCCAAAAGTGGGAAATCCTTGCACATCAGCTTTCAAAAATCATCATGTTTATTTGGGATCCGAAATGATCCAAAATGATCAACATGAAATGAACAGTGAGACATGCCATCCCCTTGATGATCGAAAAGTGGTGGATTTTGAGGACGAACAGGAGCGGGAAATCACCATGAAGTCCAGCTCCATTGCGCTGCGCTGGTTGAGTCCCAAGAAGGAGATCTTCCTGGTGACCTGGTTTCGCTGGTTTCGCCACGACCGGGTCAACAGCCTGGTGGAGCTTTCAATAGCACGGCACAAGAATGTGATAATTATATACATTTATATACTATAGTAATCATAGACAATCTAATCATGATATGTCAATACAGTAGCATGGCACATGGATATGTTATGATATGTTGATAGCATGGCATGATTATGATATATTATGATGATTAACTGGGTGGGCCCCTGGAATATTTAATATTTTTGTGTTTTGTGTTGTGTTCCTGAAGGGTGAATCATGGAAGGAACGAAAATACTAGTTGCTCTTGTGCTATTATTATTCATTGTTCTGAGGTAAGATCTCAAACTATCTCAAATATAGGGGCATTTACCTCAAAGAGATCTCAAAAGCAGGTTGGCCTTTATTGCTGCTTGAATTAGAAGTATTTCCAAATATCTCAAAATATCTCAAAACACTGCATTTAGAGCTCAAAACGATCTCAAACGTATGCATACATTCCATATTCCCCGGGCAACCACCAAGAATCAAGAATCACCTTTTTTGTGTTTTCCACATGGTCACGTTTTTTTTGTTTATCCAGTAATAAAATTCTCTCAAGAGCAAGATTGAATGATATTGGCTCAATATATAGGGAAATATGCTTGCATACCTGGAATCAGTTCAAAACAACAATTTTCCTGGGAACGATGTAGTTTTTTTATGTCATTTGAGGTCGTTTTGAGGTCAAACCAAGCATTTTTTAAGATAATTTCAGATTCAAGTGAAGGGTCTTGGAAATGTATCATTGTATGCCACGCTCCTGACAGTTCATAAATGCTACATAAGTATGATCCCAAATTATGGGTTTTCCGACCTTGGCCCACTTCTCCCTCGGCACCGCGGGGCTGCATTTCAAACGGTTTCCACTGCTTTGGAGAAGGACAGATGGGTGGCAGGTGTTTGTGTTGTTTTTCTTTTGGGATATATAGATGTTTTTCTGTAATGGGAGATATCCAAAACCATGGGTTTCAATACTAAAATGGTGCAATTGTCGATGAATGGGGGTATTTTCCCTCCGAATTTCAATTATGAGACTTACAAAAAAAAAACTTCTGATCTAGCTGTACGATTCGAGGGAGTTCCTGCCATATAAGGGCAAGCCGTATGTTTTTCCAACGTGAATTGTCTGGCAGTAGCCCTGTAGTTTGTTGATTGGACTCACAGCCATGCATTGAAAAGGCACCATTGAAGAAACGGGTCGAAACGAGAACCCAAGAAGGGAATGAAGTCAAACCCATCAGGCAGATTGTGTTAACTTCAAAGACAGTATGACCAGACCAAAGCCAGTATGACCAGGCCCAGATTGAATGGCTCTGATGTTGTTGCGTTTGTGGTCAGTCCATTCTGCCAGACAGTTGCCAGACTAGGGTGGTAGAAGATGTGCCACAGCCCAACATGCCTGCATAGGTTTCACAAACATCGAAACTGTTGACCTGCTCTATGTGTTATAGCCAGCCACAAGCCAGCCACAAGCCTTGTTGGAAAGACAGCAAATCAAAACAGCCTGTTCAAAGTGAAGATCGCGGACATGACTCCACAGGATACTGTCACAACTTGGCTGCATCTTTCAGTAGAACGCATTTCGTGCATGCTAGCTGACTTATCGCTCTCATTGAAAAGCAAAGTTTTCTTGCCCAGCTAGATCACTCCGTGGGCTATCCGCTGAGAAACCTAAAGAGACGTCATGAGACGTCATAGTGCAGGATGACTGAGCAGGGATCCAACCTTCAACAAATGATAGCAAACAATGTTGCAGGGACAAAGCGAGGGGCATCAAAGCATACAAAAAGGTGTTTGAAATTAAAAGGGTTTGCCTGGAAAGAATGCATCCCACAAATGAAAAGGCCAAGTAAACGAAAAACAACATTTACAACAACTGGAGTTAATCTTTTTCCGACAAACTCACCACTTAACAGTGCAGACCCACGGCCGATTGTGCTTGAATGATCCAGACATTTCTACGCATCAAATCACCAGCTTCATGGCATCAGAGTCGATTCACTTTTGAGCCAAACTCTGCTCTGCTGGGCAGCCCTTCCCTTACCTCCCGCCCATCTCCCGCCCATGGTTCCTTATCCCACCCGTAACACATTCTCCCAAACCCCAAACCCAAAAAAAACAAAATGCATTAATATTTTTCGCCAGAGGCGGAGGAACCACCCAGTTAATGTCACATGGTTGGTTGCTAATCATGGTAATTACTTAGTTGTTCAATCCTGAAGTTTGAAACCACCTAGCCTAGCTTTTGATGGCACACTAGATGTAAGCCATTGCGGGGATCTTATGTGTAATCATTTTTGTTCCGGCAATAAATCCATGTTCTTGTTACAAACATTATAAGTTATTATGCAGTTATACATTCGAATGTATACCATGTTGTACCATATTAATCCTGCTGTTATCCAGTTAATCCAGTTATATCCATATATACAATATATATATATATATATGTATGTATGTATGTATGTATGTATGTATGTATGTCTGTCTGTCTGTATGTATGTATGTATGTATGTATGCATGCATGCATGCATGTATGTATGTATGTATGTATGTATGTAATATATATATATATACCAGTTGTCAACATATCTTCATCCAAAGTTGAACCCACGGCTGATGCCACCTGAGGTGAATCTCATTGATTCGCCTGGCCATGTGGACTTCACCAGTGAGGCTCCGATCTTTTGACCCCGGATAAGATCATCATTTTTAAAATCAATGAAATCAGATGAGATGCGCATATATAAAATAATATATACATATGTATATACATATATATATATATATATATATACATATATATATGATATATGTATATAGATACATATGATATATGTTATTCAATACTGTATCTATGCTATCGGTAAGGTTTATCATGTTATATATTTTTAATGATTCAATGGTTCCAGGTCTCCACTGCCGCACGGCTGGCCGACGGTGCCCTGGTGGTGGTGGACTGCGTGGAAGGCGTCGAGGCACAGACGCGCACCGTGCTGCGGCAGGCGCCGGATCTCATGGAAGCAACTGGGATGTCATGGGATATAGCATGAGAACTTGATGTTATGCCCAGATATCCATTTCAACAGATTTGTGGTTTTTGATTAGGATCTGGAATTGTGTTCTTACATGTTCTTAATATGGATATGAGGAATTATGGCTGTTTTTTCAAAGATGACATGTCCACATGTTTTGAATATATCAAACCAGAAGATGATGATGGTGATGATGATGATGATGAAGAAGAAGAAACATGTTTTTGACCATCTATTACACAGGGAATAGATGAATAGATGTGATTGTTCTACAGATTGTATTTTGTGACCCGAATATTGTATCAATTTGAGTCTGAGAGGGTCTACATGCTAGCAAACAAGTCATATTTTATATGTAGATTCAATGTGGATGTTTGAATCATTTGACATTATTCTGCGCGCTGTTTTGAGACACCCAGTCAACCAATCAGCATTATGTTACTTTCAAGTTATCTACTACTACGTTTGGTCAGCTGCTATCTTGCAACTGCAGGCGTACCGCGATCGGGTGAAGTCTTGCCTTTTTCTTAACAAGGTGACGGGATGTTTGCGGGGTTGGAGAGGACATCTTGATATGAAGGCGATGATGCATGCATGGCCTGACGGAAGTCACCATAGAAGGTTCAAAACGGACAAATTGCTCGAAACCTGAGAGCACACATTCATCTCTGTGTCAGTGAGCTGGTTTCAAGCAAAAAACATAGACAAGTGATGACAAGTGCATTTCCGCATCCTGGGTCATTTGCGCAGGTTGATCGACTCATCTATGAGTTGAAGTTGTCACCCTTGGAAATCCATTTGCAGCTTGCCTGATGGAAGACCAGATCTTGAATCTGCAATCATTGTATGTATTATTTTGTATGATCAGGCACGGTATTTGTAGTCTTGATCGTCAGTGCATCCGTTTTGCTAGTTTTTCCCTTGAAAGTGAGCAGCCAAGAGTTGAAAGGGAACCGAAAACCAAAGTAGATGACCAGTTTTTGGGAATCCCCTTGAACAAAATACCTCTCTGTGGATATGTGTTTATCTCCAACCTCGGCTATCCGTGTAGGAAGCCACTATATTTGACATTCGTCAGAATCAGAACGCATCAGGCAGTTATCACATTTCACAAATTTCACCATTGGCATGGCGGTTTCCTTCATTTGTTCCACATCTTAGCATATCTTGGCACATGTTGTACCTGCCTAGGCGGCTGCTTCGCATTGTGGAGCAGATCAATGCAGCGAATCAACAACTCTTTTCGGAGGACGGATTGCATTCAACACATCATATCACCCTCATGGAAGCAACATTGTTCCTGTCCGATTTCGTACCAGATACAATACTTGATTAATTCCCACCTCTCTTTTTAACATGCATTTGGGCATGCGGCATTGTTATTTAATGACATACATCTGCATTTGCGTACTTCGCGATTCCGCAGTTCCTCCAGCACTTCCTCAGTTTCAACCCCAGGAAGTCATGGCGGGTGCCGCTGAAGCCTCTGGCAGCCGCCTGCGGAAGGGCTCTGGGGAGATCTTAGACGCCGTGGATCTGGCTGAAGAGCTGGATTTCGACGACGAGGCTGTGGATTTCCCGTCCATCATCATTTTCCGCCATGAAAATGGGAGATTGGCAGCTTTTATATAGATGTCATGAGTCGAGGGTACTAAATTTTAGATCAGTACTATTCATGAACATTCATGAGTTAAATCATGTTAAATCATGTGATATAGGTTCTTACTGGTTGAATCCCTGACATTTCCTAAAGCCTGGGATCCGCATCGCTGCTCCCTTTTCAGGACCGTTGGCGATACTCTCCAGAGCTGGGGAACGTGGCCTTTGGCTCTGCAGTGCATGGTTGGGCCTTTCGTTTGGACCGGGATATTGGGGGGATGGGTCTGCAATCGATGGTCCAAGGCTGAAAGGATCGGAATGTCTCCGCATGTGTTCAATATTTTTTTGCAGGACACATTTGCGGAAATGTGGGCCGAGAAGTTGAAAGCGATGCTTGGAAGTTCTATTATAATCTCTGAATTCAAACAGACAAAGTAGGTACAGCAAGAACATGTACTTGCACTATTCACATAAATCCACCGATCAGACTGGTTCAAGATTTCAGCAGGAGAGGATTGCATATAATATAAGATGGCTTTGTGGCTGTTAGTAAATTACGGGGACAGCGCAAATTGAGTACAATGTACACAAGAATCCCGAGTCACAAGATGTCACAGACGCAAAACTTATCAAACTGGCTCTGGCCTGCATACTTCTATGCTACAGTATTCGAGAAGGAACAATAGATTCATAAATCAGCAGATTCCTGCCAGCACAATGCAGCTCGGAATGGAATCGGCCAACCGAAACGGGATGACCATGTCTGACCATGTCCATCCTCAATAGATCCCTCTTGAGCCGTTCACCCGTTGCATTCCAGTGGAATTGCCTGGTTTTGCATAGTTTGTTGGGTCCAGATGGGTCCAGATGGTCCAGTTTCCCTCAAGTCTCACCCAGGAAGCCCGCCAATTTGCAGAGAGTCTTATGGGGCGACTGGACCTACCGACAGAAGGAGTGTCAGAAGGGAAGCACTCAAACCAGGCAGATTCAACAAGATCAGATACACAAGTTTCGATCTTAGAAGGGTCTGATGAAACTCAAGTTGTCTACCTTTCAGATGGTTTTCTAAGTCCGAAAAAGTGTTGGATATTTGCATTTAAACATACGTATATTTGCTATAGGTTGCTTTTCCAGCCGTTGTTCCAGGACAAGAAAGCTGTGAAGCGATCATCCGATTCTCAGTCCAATACGATGTTCGCCAGTTTGGTCATGAAACCAATTTGCGATTTCTACGACTCGGTCTACATGGACCTGGATCGAGATCGCCTGCAGGGGATGCGCAAGCAGATCAAGGCCATGTTTCGCTAGTTGGAGGATGTTGGAGTATATTTAGTGGCCAACTGAAGAACTTACACAAACCTAAACAAAAATAGCTTGGTTTGAGATGTGTTCAGATTTGTTTCAGAGGAGGCATCATGCTGATTCGGCCTTGAGCCGGCTGAAGATGGTCTTATTATGTCTAATTAAAGGGTCGCTCTCAAGGACTGCCGATTCAGCATGTCTTGCCCTTTAGTTGTGGCATTTCAGAGCTGCATGTTTATTTTTGAGAATGACGAAAGAGTGAGGTCCTTAGCATGGTATGACAGGCTTGGGACGACATCGACTTTGACAAGCTCTCGGCAGGCGGGACCGTTACTACCTATAGTTACTGGTTGTGTCAAGATGGGTGGGGCCACTGGTAGATTCCAACATCCAACATCCATGCTACGGGCTGGGCAGTTGTCAGTCCCAGTGGGTAAGTGTATTCTTTTCTTCCAGTGTCAATCTTTTGACCAGTCCGCTTGCCCCGGCGCCACTCTGACAGGCGCCACTGCCACCAAAGAGTTGGCATCAAGGCCAGAAGTGTTTCCAACATTTTCCAACATTTTCCAACATCTTCAGCGCAGTCCATAAACCACCCATCCAGCACCACCAGCTGTTTCAGGTGGCTGCCCTTTGCAGAGACTGTGCTGCAGATGGTCAGCGAGTTGCCGAGTCCCAAGGATGCTGCACCACAGCGGCTGCCTGTGCTATGCCCCAAGTGGCACCTGGGGCTTTGATGAGAGTTGGTGGGGGTTGATGGCCTCTGTTGTGGGAATACGTTTTGGGATACTCGCCAAACCTATATACTTCAAAAATCTTCAACATGTATTGGGGGTTGTATCTTCAGAGAAAACAACAGAGCACACTACCCTACATGTACCTATCCATCCTACCTCTTTTTGTCCACTGTCTCACTTAGCACTTGGCACATGCAGTACCAAGGTTTACGCCCAAGGCGACCACGGCGCCACAGGCGGCCGCGAGGAGTTTGGAAGAAAGCGACCCCAAGGGGCCTGCGGTGGTGTACTTGGCCAAGTTTTTGGCCGCGGATTTGGAGAACTTGGTGCTCACAGGACCGAAGGGTGGCAGGATGGCAAGATGATTCACTGATGTTCATGCAGGTCATTGGATTACATCAAATACAGCAACAGCAAACTCGAAATCACAACCAACCATTGGCCAAGAACCAGCTGCAACATGCTGCAACAACATGCAAAGCCATCCAACAACAAGATCTCGAGTTTATCAGAGCATCGGCATCGGCATAGATTTCCTATGATTTCCTCAGCAATCCTTCAGGAGATACTCCCAAAGGAGAGCAGGATGTTGACTTTGTTGGCATTTGCCGGGTCTTTTCGGGAATCTCGGCTTTCAAGGGAACATTTCCAGCTCATTTTCTCTTCAAATTTACTACCAGGTCATCGGTGTGAATCAAACAACCTGCTCAAACTGGATAGAAAATGATCACCAGAAGTGACATTTCTGGCAAGGAATCAACGAGACTCTGTCCATGGATAGCGCAGCCAAGGCACTCTGAAACCAGGGCTCCAACTCCGTGACACCGGCGCCGGCACCCAGCGGGTGGTTCACTTGGAGCGGATCTTTCTGTTGATGGGGCGCTTCTTGCAGGAGGCGACTGCGAAGCTGGTGATTTTTTGATCGATGTTGGTGAACAGACCTGATGGGGATGATACAGGGCATTGAAATTGGACCATTGAACTTTTCATTCCCTTTGATTCCCTTTTTTTCCTCGATTGAATGATTGCATGTTACCAATGTTAGCCTCATCCTGCAGGTGAATGAGGCTCCAGCTGGATCCATCGTGGCATGTGCAATCAGCTCGATGGAGGGTTCAGAACTGGGTAGCTCGATTGCCACCGCTGCGAAAATCGACTGTAGATGTTGGAAGCTCATATTACACATATTACACCATCCCACATATTCTTTTCTGGCATAATTGTTGGTGTTGTTATCAGCATGGTCATCATCATCATCATCATCATCATCATCATCATCATCATCATCACTCCACAATATCTCTATGGTTTAGAATCCACTGGAAGTGCAGGGGCTGGTCCGTTTATAGGATGAGCAGGACAGACCCTTGTTGGGCGCAACATGGTGCAACCGTGGGTCTACAGCTGGCAGAACAGCTGGAAATGGAGAAAACTGAAAGAAAACCAACAGCTAATGTTAATTTTCCTATTGTTTGGATTTGTTTGGATCTTTTGCAGTCTTCCTATGTTTTCCTTACATTTTATTGCGACATGCTGTTGGACCAACAATCCGTGCCCGTGCCCTAGGCGTCGAGCGATGTTTGACCCTTTGCGAAGACTCCGAGGGGCCGTGCTTTGAGACGCCATACAGCAGCCAGGCGATGGCTATGGCCGGGGGATGCCGGGGGCCAGCCCGGATTTGTGGCGATTGCATTGGATGGTATGGCTATTACATTTCGACTATTAATTGCTTACTATTACTATACGTATTTATTATCGTCACTACATTGCTGTTGATTCTCTCCTGACTGATCGTAATAGATGCAATGGAGCCTGCAGTTGGAAGGCCTTCGCCATCGTTCGTGTGAGCATCGAGCCCGAAGATGTCGCGCATTTGAAGGCGATGACTTTGGGGAGTGTTGGTAAACAAAGTTGGTCTGTCCAGTGAGGTTTCAAGAAGAGATTCAGCAGAACAACACCAATTCCGAAATATGATGGGTGTGTGTCCAATTGCAGCCTCTCTTTGACACAGGCCATGTTTGTAAATTCAGGGCTTCGCTTTGATCTATCTCTTTATTCAGACCCAACAAGTCTGGAGATATCTTGGAATCCTTGGAAACTCCCAACTCTTTGACACATAGCGATGGGATCAGCACCAAATTTTGGCAACGAGGCGTTGGAACGTGGACTTCGCTTGTTGCACCGAGCTGATCCTTCGGTCAGTGTAGAGGCCGCTGCCAATGTTATTGGACCACATGTTCTCATTCACGATCATACAGGTTAGATCAAGAAAGGATCAAATTATTATGTTAATATTATATTATATATAATTATATATTATATATATGTCGATATATTTTGTCGATTTCACACAGTTTATCACCATGTGATCAGCATTTTTGATCCGTGCATGCGGCACCTGTGAGCTCAAGGCCCTGGTCACTGGAGAAAATGTCCTGGGCTGCTGCGGAGATGAGCACCTGAAACGTTGCCTCAACGACTTGGAGGTGCCCAATGAACAAAGAGGAAATGCCGTGCCAACCATTGGCACATCTTCGACGTATGGGCACACCTCAGAATAAACGAGTTTCAATGAGTTCACAAGTTCATTTCGGGCTGAAATTGAGTTGAAACTTTTGACAAAGCCATGGTACAAAAATGTACAAATCATATTGCACCAAATGATCAAGTTCTTCAAATGATTTGGTGTCCAAGTCAATTTTGGCAAAGATCATCTGGCCTCGGAAGCTACATGAGATTTGGATCCAAGCGGTCTTTCCGTTTGACTCCAGGGTGGGTTCAGGGACCAGCGACACTAAACATGTTGCAAGGAAGTCAAACCAGATTGTAATGTGAACTCATCAACTGGAAAGATCTGTAAAGTTTGCATATCTCCGATCCAAGCCCTGTTTGAAATGCCAACAGGAATAGCCAAGGAATGTCCAAGGGCTTCGTTCTTTGGTTTACCATGGTTCACCATCCCTTGCCGCTCCACGCCAGAAGCTCTACGCTCGGAGCATCAAACTTTTGGTCACTCCTCCACTGGTGGCTGTGCGAGAGTCCATTGCCAAGTCGGTGGAACGGGCTGACCTGAAGGCGGGGATCACAACGGAGGCTTTTGGACCGCTGTTCGAGTGCCAAGGGGCTGATGGCTTGCGACTTGGCACTGAAAAAGATAGTAATCTAATCGAAAATGAATCGCTGCAAACTGTATTATGGCCCTTGAAACAGCTGGTTGCGTGAAGGGTGAAGGGGTTGTGAATGGCATTTGAGATTTGACATGCCAACTCCCTGATTCGAAATCTTCTTGTAGATATATAATAGTGCTGCAGGGCGCAATCAATATAACTATAACAAAAGAAAAAACTGCACGTACAAGAATAGGGTGAACTTAGTGTCGAAAATTTAAATACATCTAGACACAGGGTGCATTGATTCAAGGGGGATACAGAATTTCAGATACATGGGGATATGGATTCATCTCCTTGCACGGGTTCATTGATTCCAAGAAAAGCCGTCAAACATGAAGGGAGCATATACACCATTAAAAATCACCATCCCCAACAGGAACATCTTGTTTCTACATGCCCCATATATTAGCCCAGTGATCCCAGCGGTGATCCCAGTGGAATCCAGTTTGACTTTTCGATGTTCCCATGGCATCCATGGCATGGCGATGCAGGCGGCATCCCTCTTTCTGCCTATTTGGATGGCTCATTTGCACGACGTCTCCACTGAGGCGGTTTTCCAGACCTGGCTGAAATACCTGAAATGGCTACTATGAATATACCCGGTATGGTAAACTAACATGGCTATGGAAGCCATGGCCCATAGAAATAGATGGTTTACCGTTCTTAAAATATGGTGATTGTCTTTAGCTATGTTAAATTACCAGAGGGTATGTGAAATTATGTGAATCAAGATGGGTTTTGCGTTTGACATGGGGAGAGGTCCTGGAAATGATAGAGGTGTGTTTTGTTCGGGCGTTTGAGAGAGTTTATCAGGGATGGATCGCAAGTTCAAACACCGCTGGAATCAGCCATTTCATTTGCAGATGGTTGATGATGTCCCATCTCTGCCATGAATTTGAACAAGTATAACAAGTCATTCTTGAGTGCTTTAGATGGATTATATGCCATGTCTGATGTAAATCTATCTTGATGTTATTTTGTAATCAATAGCATATAATCACACACTATCTATACCAATATATATCTATCTATACACCACTGTCACTATAATAATAATATATTAACTCTGGCTATAGTGGTGTATCTATAGTGGTGTTTGACAACCACCCGCCGCGCGTGAGGCGGGCTCTATGATGTCCATCCAGTCCGCTCCTTCGGAGGATGACACGGTGACTTCAGACGCTCCGCAACAGACAGAGCAGCTGGGATCCAATGCGTTCCACTCAAGTGACGATGATTGGTTTGTGGATCCAGGAATCAACATCAACCAGACTCTTTCTGCTTGCATGTGAGTTACTGAGAACTAGTGTAACAACCTTGGAGACGCCGGAGGCGATGGAACATGTCCGCCAGCGCCGTGATGACGGTGTGGACGGCCAACCGCAAAGCCTGCGTGCGACTCAGCGCCATGGCCTTGCCGGAAGAGGCGACGTGGCGCTGCAGGGCTGTCGAAGTGTGTCGGAAGGAGAGGTTTTGAAACGGTAGACCAGCTAAACATGGCGAAACCGGGCATTCGATATAGCATGATATAGCTAAATGATGCTAAATGCTAAGCTCAACGCAGCTCAGGGGAGGAATACTTCGTTCATATTCGTGCACAATTGTGAGCTGCCACGGGACTGGCTAGACATGGGTAGACATGGCTAGACTGGCTGCAATTCCAATGATGTTTGTTGGTTGCATTTGAGTTCAACGCCGTGAATCGTTTTTTTTTGTGGAGATTCTCTGAAACCAGAGCTATGAGAGTTGACTTGCCTGCGAGGTCTTGTCATGGATGGATCGGCATGCAGAGGCATTGGAAAGCGTCGTCCACAGGCAACAGGCAGCTCAACTGAAAAATTCGCGATGCAGTGCCATGCACCTGTGAATTGCAAACCAGGATCACGACTTAGCCAACTTAGCTGATATCACTTACAGCAATCAAATTTGGGTATGTTTCATTGTCATTTTCTAAAACTAGAATAACAATGATCAGATTTTACTCATGACATCACTCTTTTTTGCCAGCAATTTTCACCTCATTTCCGCAAAGCTGGCGATGGTGAGGCCTCCATCGAACTGGTGGGCAGCTCTGATGGCAGCCTGCTGGGATGCCTTTCGGAAGTTGAGGACCAATTTAGGCGCAGAATGATCGTCTGTGGCTCCAGGTGCATGGAACATCTTGGAACGTTAAAGAGCGTAGAATATGTTGAATGATTTTCAAATATGTTAATATTAAGTATATATATATATTAAGTATATAGCTATCACATATATATATAGCTATCATACACATATATATATATAATTATATATATATTATGCATGTTCTATATCAATAACGGATATAATATACATGCATAGGAATAACATACAAACAACATGTATAGTTATAGGTCCCCAGCCATTGACCAGCCTAGCTGTGGCTGCTTCGGATCCAGGCAGTTGCAACAGGCTGAGCCCAGCTTCCAGCTGTGCAACGACAACGAGATCAGCCTTTGTGGCATGAGCGTAGCAGCACGGCGAGACGGCGGTGGTTGGAATCAAATCATGGCGCAATGGGATGCAAGGGGAAATACGCTAGAAATGGAGCTTTTAATGGCGCAATTATCTATAAATCGAGGATTTTCCATTGCCATTGGTTTGATTACCAGAGGTAGAGGATGTTTAAACGTCGGAGGCATGCCACAATCTTTGGAGACAACTCAAGAAGTGGGTAAGTTTCCCAGAAGCTTCATTGCCTAAGTCAGTAAAGCATCACAAGGTGGTGCCCCTTCAGTTATAATTTGGTTTACAACCCCAGTTATAAATATATCTACAATAAACCATAGTTAACCTGGTTATAAACCAACTTAGCTAAGTATGGGGCACCACCTTGCATGGTAACATGTTCACCATACTGACCAGCCCGCCATCCCAGGATCGCGGTAGTCGAACCTTGCTACTGGATGGCAGTGGTTCTGGATGGCGTTTGCGACATGCCTTTGACACTGCCTTTGGTGCCAGAGCGGATGAAGGAGGACATGTAGCTGACTTCATCAGACCATGGTCATTTGAGTCATGCCCAAAACCTTCTTGATCCTCTTGGTTGATGGTTATTATGGGGTTATCCGAGCTGGTTTCATGGAGATGATAGAGGATTTTTGGCACTGCTTATTTGGCGACTTTCAAATTTGTTCTTCGGCCTTGTCCTGTTCTTCCACAAACATGAAATTGTTGGTTCCTTCTGATGGCAGCTGATATAGTGACAGACAATAGAAGGGCTCCTCCACATCACTTGCCTTAGCCGGGCACAGCTCTCACATTCCCGCGAGTTTCGGTTGAAGGAGTACCAGACTGGATGCGGCCGCATATCTTAGCCGGTTTCCACCAAGCTTCTGCCGCAGGGCCTCTGTGTGAGGAGGGTCCAGAGTGGGCAGAGCCATGGGCAAGCATTGCTTCATGGTTCTACACAAGCTCCATTTTCCGCTGGGCTGGTTTATTGTGTTGCCTTCTACCCTAAGACCCCTAAGTACCACAACATAACAAAGGATACAAAGGATCATCGTATGCCACAATAGACAGAGTACCCATGCGGTGCGGCTATAAGAAGCCGAGGATGCACCGGGTACGACTCTGAATTGCACCAGGAGCCGATGCGCGGCGTGGCTTTTGTGGTGCATAGCGCCTCAGGCACCTTCCGAGAAGAAGAGGCTCCTGGTGCATCAAGAGGGACTAGAATTCCCCTGTCGTGTAAAACAATTGTATGGGTAGTATAGTTTGATATTTGATATATATATATATACTGTATATATATATGTGTGTGATATAGTTATTTGTTTGTTTTATATGGGTAACAAGTTATGTTGTTAGACCGGACTGATCAAAATCTGTAGGGCATCTCAGGACCCATACTGTAGCTTCTGCAAGCCGCCAGGATGGCTCTGCTCCAACGGCCAATCCATATGGACCAATGAGTGGTCAAGTTATGGTTGCCACCAAGGCGCTGGGTCAATTGGAGTTGATCCCCGTTGGTAGGATGCAGTAGGATGATTGCTCATACAAATAGGATGTACATGGATATTATATTATACAGTAAACATATGTTATGTATACTGTATAACTACATCGGATAGTATAATATAAAATGCATAAGAATCCACACCATATATTTAATTCCACAATGACATGTGACATGACCATGATTTGAGTCATCATTTACCCTTTGTTGCTCTCTGCACTCCAGGATGCTTGTCGCTACTGCCTCTTACGTAAAGGATTCTCTCGCATCTCAGAGGCTCACAGAGTTCACTGCTGACCATGGGATGTCAATACAACGGGATTCATACAGGACAATCAGAATGGCTTTGATGAAGCTTCACAGTGTAATTTCGGTGACGATGGTGCCACCATTTTGACCCACACCCATATCATAAAATCACCACTGCCGACAAGCATGGCAGGTGGCTGTCATGCAATGTTGCTGTTCGACTTTTCCTCAGGCCATGCTGTCCGTGGATTTGCATTGCGAGCAAGAGATGTTGGGCAAAGTCTAT
>Ga0126342_10007282_pt1 | contig 19735 bp, 22 predicted proteins | sample Cyp1metagenome_FD_92528 | JGI IMG/M metagenome (GOLD analysis project Ga0126342, IMG submission 92528) | Coral microbial communities from Lord Howe Island, Old Settlement Bay, Australia - Cyphastrea 1 metagenome | ecosystem: Host-associated > Invertebrates > Cnidaria > Coral ... | reverse complement strand
TAATATATAATATATAATATATAATATATAATATATAATATATAATATATATATAATATATAATATATAATATATATAATATATAATATATAATATATATAATACATATATATAATATATAATATATAATATATAATATATAATATATAATATATAATATATAATATATAATATATAATATATATAATGGTAAATATATATATATATATATATATTCTTATATTATATATACTATATATAATATACTTCATATAGTATATGTACATAAACCCGACACTTTATTTGCTGAAATCTTCTCCAACTCAACACATTGGATTCACAAAAAGGTGCGCAAAAAGGTGACACATCTTCTGCTTGAAATAGGGGTACCCCCAGTTATCATCCATTTTATCATCTATTTTTGTTATCATCTATTTTTGTTTGGCAGTTTCCATTAATTATAAACCATCCAGCGTGCTATTGGGATATCCGGGATACCCCCAGCCATATGGAACCCTGGAACCCCCCAGCCAAACGGCCCCCAAACTCCGTGGCCGCTGCCTCTCAGCGATGGAGGTGCTTAAGAGGAGCCAAGTGGTGAAGAAATCGAACTGGTTCGAAATGCTGGACCTCGGGAGCCATGATAATGCATGATATGGACCGATATGGTTCGAAATACAGAAACTGGCAAAAATCATCTTGAGCTGGGTATGCTATGTAGATGTATAGATCTTATATGGATGTTATATATATATATATTTATAGGTGAGTCTCCTTCTGTGACGTTTTCCACCCTAAGAAACGAAACGCGACCCAATTCAGGTTTACCCAAAATGAGACTTGCTGGCAGCTTTAGTTCTACAATCGAATTCATGGAGACAAATGGCGTTTTTTGGGGCGTGGCCATGTTGCTACTGTGGATCTGCGCAAGCGCTCGACATGTGCCTTTGAGCGTCACTTGAGACTCAAGACCCAGCTTCTAAAAATGCACCATCTGGTTATGACGAACATAGCCATGGAAAATCCCAACCACAAATGGAGGTTTAGTTCGCTGTTAAAATCATCTATGTCTATGGGCCATGGCTTCCATGGCTGTGTTAGTCATAACCAGGTTGGGTACATCTGGAGACCCAAGCCAGTATTCTGCAAAGGAAAACACCGAGATCTTGATGAAGAACTCCCCTGCGTCCGCTCCATCGCCGGCAAACATGGGCAAACCCGTCAAAAGGTTCGAGGTTCGAACGCCGCCCATGTTATGGAGTACCCTCTGGTAATTTAACATAACTATGGAAAGATCCACCATTTTTGATGGGTAAATCCACTATTTCTATGGCCATTTCCAATAGCTTTTTGTATGTTTATCAGAGGGTACCCAACAATGGGACCGTTGCCGAATTGGGGATGTCAGAACATATATGTGCATCCACAAAAGACCATGGTATCCTGACAAACAACAATCTCCAATTTTTATTCAAAAAAGTAAAAATCATCATAAATCATCACTCATTTTTCACTGTTTCAGTGGGATTCTATCCTTTTCTATCCCTTTTTTCTTGGGAACACTACAGCAGTGCCCCAGCCCAAGTAGATGAAGGAGAAGATCAACTCCATCGAATCCATCCATTCTGGTTCAGGCCACCTCAGCGCCGAAAGCCGAAGCCATGGGGCTTTTAACAACCATCAAGTTGTAGCATCCTTTTCAAACACACTTAAAACTATATCATCTAGACATATCTAGACTATTGATATGACTATTCTTGGGAAGAAAATATTACTGCGATGTGGTTTCGCGTCGCGTTTTGGATGAAGGACGATCACGCTACTTGGCAATCCGAGACCTCTGATCACCAAGCAATTTCACCCACTGATTGCATAGAACAGGAGTTCCTGATTCTTCCCATGGGATTTTGAGATTTTGAGCTCGAAGTCTCGTGCTTTTCTGTGCCATGAAACAGCTAAGATGGTCACTTGCTGAGGTCATAGTAGCTCTCAACCACCACCAACACCAAGTTGACCTCGCTGTGCGGCTTCACCAACAGAGATAGCCGCTGCAGAACTTTGGGATACGATTTATCAACTGGTAATTTGTTACATAGCGAACTGGAAAATGGCCATAGAAAGAGTTGATTGACCCATTAAAAATGGTGGATCTTTCCATAGCTATGTTAAATTACCAGAGGGTATCAACTGGGCACATGAATCAACACGATCAATCGATTCATTTCTTGTGCTTTATATCGTTTTGGTGGTGTTCTGGGTCTCTCAAAATATCTTCAGAACAAGACAATTCAGGCCGCCAGCTTTCTAAGCTTTCGTACCAGCAGAATGAGATTCACTAACCTGCGCCCAAGCACCAAAAATGTTTTTCCATTTGGGCATCTTTTCAAGAGAACGTCCACGGAAAAGATGCTCATGTCATGGCGTGTGAAGAAACCCCCATACTTGGGTCACAATCCCATAGTTTTCATGTTCAAAATGTGTGAAACTCCATTTTTCTTCGAATTTCCCGTCTTTTGCAGAAAAAAAACATCTTTTTTATGGTTCATACTCATATCATCTCATATCTAAGTCATCCTAAGTCAATCTTTGGCTCATCATCCCAGCCATTTTGAGAAACAAATTAGTGCCGCACCTGTCCAGCGTGAGAACCGACAAATCCAAGTCGTCTCCGCTGTCCACGAACGTGCGATACTTCCTGTGGAGCGAATGTCACTTTCCCATGGAATCCCCAGCAGGGATAAAGACGTGGTGGATTTCCCAAGCGATTTCCCAAGGAGCAAAACCGGGTGTAGATGGAAATCCATAATTAAATTGAAAAGATGTTTTTTTTCATCCATCAAGAAATTTAAGGACTTAAACATCAAACTCATCAAACCATCATAGGAATATTGGGTGAAGTTGATTGTTGTTTGCCCAATTCAAAAAAAACTGATGAGCGATTTCAGGTGACTGGAATGGCTTATCGTCGCAAACATGGAGTGTATCTTAGCCATTAAACATGAAGATACCAACACCTGCAAAGACCGAGCTAGAAATGTATGAGAGTATCAAGACTGGAGTTCACAGGCAGTGCAAAAGTTGGAAATTGTCAGACTATCATCAATGGGAATTTCAGGATCCTAAATTGGAGGTGCTTACCATATATAAGGCCTATTTTTGAGGCCTGTGTAAGGGAATATCCCCACAAAATATGGCCCAACATATGGTACTAACGTACCTCCATCAATTGGATCCTGGAGATCTCCCATGGTGGCCACGGGAAAGTCAATTGTAGCTCCAACTGGCTTTCCCCACATAGATACCATTAGATACCAGTAGCTCTGAACCGCTCCCTCAGCACTGGATAGCAAATTCAAGCTGTTTTACATGGGAATACTACGGGATGTACCCTCTGGTAAACTAACATAACTATGGAAAATCACCATGTTTTAATGGGAAAATCCACTATAATTGGCAATTTTCAATAGCTATGTTAAATTACCAGAGGGTAACCAACAAGAGTGCTCACCGTATGTCCAAGCTAATGAAGGGCGTGGGATTGGCATAAAAAACAATCATGTTAAAGAACTGAAAAGAACACTGGTTAAATCCTTAACGGAAATGTGTCACGGCCATTGTTTCACCAACATTTCAGTGTGGGATGATTCACCAATAAGACTGAACATGTGACTGACAATCATAGATCGAGCGCTTGTCAAACTGCAAAAAAAGAGAGACAGTATCCCTATTGTCCCGGAAAAAAAACTGATCTAGAGTCGCAGCTGTGACTGACCAATCGTTTCCACGGCAATTTCCCAACATCATCTCAGAATGCACAGAATGCACAGAGCTCAGCGCCTGTACCAGGGAGTGTCCCACAATTCTGGGAACCAATCCCTGATGTAGGAATCTTTCCTGCCAGGGCCACTCGAAAAATCCTCGTCCCGTCCAAAAGAGAGGCTCCCGACGTGGCTGATCACGAGATGAATTCGCCCAAAAAGACATCAGCACCAAAAAAAAGGCCTGGTAGTATGATCTGTCATCCAGAATATCCAAAAAAGGTGCCTCGAAAACTCGAAAATCCCAATGCCTGCGGTCCTGGTTGTCCAAAAGTCGTACTGAATCAGCCCAACCACCCCCAAAAACCTGGGCCATTGGTTGAAAATTGGAGAGTCAGATGGGTGACTGCAAGAAATGCCCCAACAATACAGTGACATATTCTTTACAGTTTATCCATTTCTGGTGGATGCAAAAATGGCAAAGTTCCAGCAGAATCACAAATTCAATGTGCAAAGCCATTTGTTGTCCCAGTATTAGTCACCACCAAAAAAAAAGTCAAACATCATCAACCGGTCTTTTGAATGTCCACATGGCCACATGTGATCGAATCAATCTCCATGGTGAATCGCATCAATCCCCATCTTACTTAAACCCCACCCTGAGTAAAACATTGGGTCATCCACAGAAACGGTGGTAGATACTCCAACAAAAGCACCTGATCGAATTCCTTGAGATTCCCATCTTTTTTTTGGTCAAAACCCATCCCCATCTTCAAAAACTCGCCTCAGTGTGCCTCGGCTTTCCGAATGGAAAAATATCCCCACCTAAAAATATCCCGAATTTAATAATGAATGCCAACTGGAAAAATACCCTCTGGTAAACTAACATAACTATGGAAAATCACCATTTTTAATGGGAAAACCCACGGTAAATTACAATTTTCAATAGCGCCAGATATACCACCCAGTTGCTACCCACCAGAGCTCCAGACTCTTCAGGGTCAATGCTGCCAGACTGGTCCTGGCCATGGCGCCCGAGACCCCCAAGGGACAGAAATCACGGAGAAAAATGTGGATAGTGTATGCGTCTACGTGTATACATGTATAGATAGAATATGTATGTGTAATTATATATAATATATGTATATAATTATATATATATATGTATGTATATATGAATATGTATATGTATGTATATATACATATGTATACATATGTGTATATATATATATATGTGTATATATACATATATATATGTACACATATACATATATGTGTATATATACATGTATATATATATATATATACATCTATACATATATACATATATACATATTTACATATATACATATATACATATATACATATATACATATATACATATACATACATATATATATATACACATATAATACATATATATATATACATAATATATATATGTATACATATAATATATATATATATATATATGTATACATATAATATATATATATACATATATATATACATATCGATATATGTGTTTCTGACTAGTACCTGAAAATATCTCTTGTATAACCTCGTCGTCTCACCTCCTTTTTGATCCGTGATCCGTGAGATCCCTTGAGCCATCCGCAAGCCTTGTCAATGGCCTGCCACATGATCTCTGCCTGCCGGTTCTGCCCATCTGATTTGCCGAAAAAACGAATGGAAATCCCTTTACGAATAGGAAATGAAATGGGAACATCACCTAGAAATGAGTATAAATGGGAACATGATTATGTCCTTACCACTTATAACCATCTATAAATGGGAAAAACTTCTATTCATGGTGCATTTTCCATGGGCATGTTTGATTACCAAAGGGTATCTGATTAGCCAAATATAAAATCATTTGCGAGTTCAGCTGCAGTCATAATATGGCTATGGATCAATACCTATTAATACCATTTTTAGGGGAATGAACATCCATTTACCAGCTATTTTGGGGTTCACTAGGTACCAGGGTTTTGACCCATCCCCATATGTCACAATGTTGTCTGGGCTTCGAATTCTCCTGAAGGCTGGAAACCAATGCCTACGATTGAATTTTCCCAGGGGATTCCAAGATGAATACATCTTAACAAGATGACATCTGCCCACTAGCCACTTGTAAATCAATTTAGGAATACATGGCCCCCCGTGCTAAAACTCAGGCATGGCAATACCACCTCATCCAACAAAAGCGTGTCACCAACGAAGTTGCGTTGCAGTTGGGCATGTCCAAATACTGAATAATATTTTCAGATAAATGCACTGATATCTTAAGTCTTACTTTAATACGATTTAATACGAATATGTCTTAAGTCTTAAGATATCTTAAAATGAATTGTTCCCCTTCTTTACTGTACCAATGCGATCCAATGCGTATTTCGCAAGTCCTGGACCACGCTCCATCAATGTCCTTTTGGGAAGAATAGAGGGCCTAATGCCTGGTATATCGTTTGTCATCATTTACCCAGAATGGTTTTGACAACGGGGGTGTACCCAACTATCAATCAAAAGAGCGATAGATCGATTGATTGATAGAATATGATAGAATATGATAGATGGAAGTTTTTATGATAGTTTGATACCTAGACTGACACATTGAAAAGACGGAGTATCAGACATGATGGGGCCCCAGTTCGTTAGCTAAGTTGGTGCAAATAACTATAATAACAATAGTGTATGATACGCAAATAACTATATTTCGATGGGGTTTTCTCAACCAACAAACATGGCAAATCACCCTTTTTTAGAACATTAAATCCACTGTTTCTATGGCTTTCCGTTCGTTCGCTACGTCTTTTTTTACTGGACGGATAGGGACCCCATCCAGCTCCGCAGCTCTGGGTCCCGCCTCGTCGGTCGAAATGCCAGCGGATCTTGGCGATGTACTGATCTCCTCAAGCCGCCGGAGCCAGAGGAGCCGGCGCCAGGGTCATGGACTGATGCTGAGACACATTTTGATGGGCACATAGCATATATCTAGGATTGTTAATAATGAACTATGTAGGTTAATATATGTTAATATGTGTCAATAGATGTTAATATCTGTTAATATGTGTCAATATGTGTTAATATCTATAGTCAATGGCTATTCTTAGGATACATCTATATTTTTTAGATGTTTTTGTTGTATATACCTATAGTGAATATCTAACCACTATATAAGCATATGGAGGTGTCCTAAAATGGTGAAACACCCCAGTCATCATCCAGTCGTCATGGATGACCATGACTTGGTCCTGAGACCCACGGTGACTTGGAGATCCAAAACACTTTAAGAAAGCCCCAACATAACAATCTACAGTATTGTTCCATATATATATATGGGTGTGTCTGAAAATAGTGTACCCCATTGTACCCAATGGTTTTGCTGATCATTATCCCTATTAAATGGCTATTTCATTGGGAATATACCCTATTTTCAGACAAACCCATATAACAATCTATTGTTCTATGGCCCTGATTCATGTTTTGGTGTTGTACTAAGCTTTCAAACGTGACACGTCTGTGACAGTACCGCCAGAGGCAATCCTTCGTCAAGCCTTTCTGTCAAAGCCTTTTGACACACATGGCCACACAAATATGGAGTTTTCTGACCATATTTTATGACTATAACTATGACATACCCTCTGGTGAACTAACATAGCAATGGAAAATCACCATTCTTAATGGGAAAATCCACTATTTCTATAGCCATTTTCCAGTTCGCTTTTTGTATGTTCACCAGGCCGGGTAACCCAAAATGAAACAAGAAACGGCAGATTTGGGGTTTTTCCAGTCCCATCGTGTTCCCATGATTTGTCGCTAATCAAATGTGGCCTTTTCGGAAAATGCCCTAGTTGTAGATGATGTTTGAGCACAACGGAGGGCAATATGCCCAGTATATGTCCAATGTTCATCAATGTTCCCTATTCTTCCCCATCATATATCCCATTGTTGGTGAAATTCTTCATTTTTCCATGGGGTTTTCCCCCATGATCTTCCCATTGTTGGTGAAATCCATGATTTTTTCCATGGGTTTTTCTAAAGCCACATCCAGGATGGTTGCTGTTTTTCAACTCCTGCAGGAAGAGCATGAAGTTGGACTGTGTGACCTGACAGGTTCTTGTGGGAAAGGGAGAAATGATGAAAATTCATCGCTAGGGAATGAGAATCTAAAATAACATTAAAATAACATAAATACGATTTTAAAATAACATTTTAATGAGAAAATAATAACATTAAAATTCATACTAGGAAAACAGAAAACATTAATACTTACATGAAAATTTCATCAAAATGCAAGGGAATAATAACATTAAACAGGTGGCGACCAAGTTGAATGATCTCAACGACCAAAGCCAACTGTGTAGGAAAGTCTTTGCGCCAACAAGTGGTATGATTTTTGGGGGGTACTGAGCCAAAAAAAAGCAAGCAGCCTTGTGCCCGTTTGTGCCATGGTCAAAACGTCAGATTGGGAATCCAAACATAATGGGAATCCTCACGAAAATGGATTGATTTTGGGAACTCGACCCATGTGTGGACCAACAAGTCTTTGCGTCTTAATATTGGTGGATAGTACATGGCTAGTCTTCGATACCGCAAACCAGGACCTAGTGACTGAACCTCTAAAATCACGAAAAATGGTGGTTTTATGGGACTCAAATGGTGTCTTAATGGGATTTATAATCATATTTCACTTAGTAACTCCCTAACTTCCAATTTCCTCTGAGATAGCTAACTGGAAGGTGATGAACAACCTCATGATAACTTGTGATTGGTTACTCTGATAGGTTTGCCTGGAAGGTGAGGGTGATATAACTAACACTGCTTTGAGAAGACATGAACTTTTGGATCATTTCTCATTGCAGTAAACTATACCAGTATGGATCTACGAATGGACAACCAACAATACTATAAAATTCATCTATAGACAGACCCCCAACAAAAAATCTGGATTCACCACAAGTGTTTGTGCGAAAATAGGGTGCAAACAGAAAAAAAAAACACGCATCATCGTTCCCAATAAAAGAGCCATTTTCGGGCTATACCCAATTTTCAGGTCCCCAAAAAAAATATCTCATTGTTGGTTCCAGATCCCAAATCCCAGGTTCGCCCTTTTTAGGGCGGTCCCGGCCATCTCCCGGCTTCGTTTCTGGGTGTGAAATCCCCTCACCTGGTCCCAGCCCATCCAAATCCCGGAGTTCTCATGGAAAACACCACCCAAGACCCACCATATTTTGCCCATGGGAAAGTCCTCATTTCGACCACTAGGATGACCCCGGAGTTTGGTGTTAGCTGAACCTCCTTCTCGTGACCACCCGTGGCGTTGCTCAGCGTCTTGAAGGCCTGGATGTGACAGGTTTTTTATAGAGAATGTTCTCTGTGTATGTGCTGTGTACAAAGTGGTGCCCCATAGTTTGCTAAGTTGGTGAACATAACTCCAGTAACTTTGGTTTATGGTAGATATACCTATACTTAATGGGGGTTATAAACCAACTTATAACTGGGGGGGTACCACCTTGTATGTAATGTAATGTGATGTATATGTGCAAGAGCAACCCCCAAAGAGATAAAAAAAATGTATAAAAATGTTATATGTATGTGATGTGATGTCATGTGATGGAATGTTATGTAAGTATGTATGGATGTATGTATGCGTGCATGTATATATGTATATTGTATAAGAGTAACCCCCAAAGAGATAAGAAATGTTATATGTATCTCTATTTTTGGATTAGACTTTGCATTTCTAGCTTTTGGTGGGGTACTATAATACGGATACGTCTATCGCTATAATATATATATATATTATATATATACATATATAAGAGTATATACATGTGTATTATTTATTATTTATATATATATACACTATTATATTTCTATATATATATATAAATATATACATATTATTTCTATATATTAATATGTTTTATGTATATATCATTTATATATATATATATATTATAATATACATATATTATCATGTTTATATTTGTATTTATATTTTATCATTATTATTAATATATACTATTATTATGTATATGAATATTTTTGTTATAGATATATACATTATATCTATATACATATATACTTATATCATATCATATCACATCATTTTTCTCATTATTACATTATATCATATTTATATTAATATTTTATATTATATTATAGTATAGCATAGTATAGTATAGTATAGTATATTAATATAAATATATTAATATGTTTGTCCGGGAGTCAATGAGGCTTCAAAGGCGGCTAGTGGAGACATCTCCTTGATCATCCTTTAGCTGGGCTCTCAACACCGACCTACCGTTGTGGTTAATATACTGTTAATAATGGTTAATATTACCCTCCCGTAAATTAACATAGACCCTGGCAGATAGGAATTGGAAGATTAGTTTCCTCTAACAATTGGTGATTTTCAGGGTCTATGTTTATTTACCAGAGGGTAATGGTTATTATATGGTTAATGATGGTTAATAATAATCTGGTTGGTGGTTGACCGTCAACCCCTCTGAAAAATGATGGAGTGAACGTCAGTTGGGATGATGAAATTCCCAACTGAATGGAAAGTCATAAAATTCCATGGTTCCAAACCACCAACCAACTTAGAGAGTAGAGTGTTTTGGTTTTTAGTCCAATTGCTTCGAAGAGGTGTTGACACATGAAATCAATGACCCATGTTGACCCATTTTGATCCATTGATGTTGGATTCTGGTCATGTCACTTGAATCGATAGTTGGTACCCTCTGGTAAACTAACGTAACTATGGAAAATCACCATTAATGGGTAAGTCGACTATAAATGGCCATTTTCAATAGCTATTTTGACATAACCAGAGGGTAATGATTCTCCCATTTTACTTAGCTGTTGAACCGAGACATAGATCGCCCCCCCTGAAGCTACGAGTACTGTGGCCAGAGACTGGCTTCGCCATGATCTCCAAGGGTGCTTGTTCTAAGTTAGTGTATAATATTGTAGAATCCCACCTAATTTTAGTTATAATCACCATAATTCCACTGGTTGGTGCTTTCAACCATCTTGAAAAATATGAAAGTCAGTTGGGATGACTATTCCCAATATATGGAAAGTCATAAAATTCATGGTCCAAACCACCAACCAGTCCACATAATTCCTACTCAAGCTAGTTCAAAACCAATCTAGCTGACTGGAAAATCCATCAGCCATCTCTCCCCGACAGTTGCTCGGTTGCCGCCTTCCACATGCCTAAGATACGCTGCTCAGCCGTTGCCTAAGAGACGCAACGGTGGATATTGTGGATGGGCCAGCGAAATCCTGCACCAGTTGATAGGTTTATCCATGGTTTATCCCATGATTTTGAATGGGTTTCAATTATCCATGCAGGATTTCTTCCACAAAGACCACAGTAGGTATCAAGCAGCTTGAATCCTCGTCTCCAATCTCAAATCCCCATGAACTTTTGCTGGATCCAAGTCCTATTCACAGCTCCAGCAAAAGCCTATGAAAATGGTGGTCCCACTGATGGTCAGTGCTAACCCTGTTGCTCGCAAGTCCTGCAAGTCCTCCGGGCTTATCTCATGCATTGTAACCATGGTTCCAGTTCCATGGTTCTAAGCATGGTTCCAGTGTGTTCCAGTTATAAGTGCGGTGATCCGCAGGTGCTCACAGGGTGGACCTGAAACCAGGCAAGACCGCACCTCAGCTCTATGTTCTGAGTAGGTCATGTAGGCTGCACCTCAGCAACGACCAGCTGCAGGCAGCCGCTGATAGGCAAGTTGGTTCAAAAACCTGGGCCAAGGATTTTTATATTTATGGTGGATATGTGATATATCTAGTTAGATGGTCTTATTGGGGGGCCCTTCGTGTGGGTCGCTTAGCCTTTTTTCCGGTCATTTGGTGGAAATCATCTCAGGAGTTTATCGGGGAGTTTCACATACCAAATGTCCCCAAATATTAAGAACTGTTCTTAAAAAACTAGGCTAACCATGTCCAATGCTAATGCTAAAAATTCTTTCCGGAAATTCGAATCTTCCCAACATCCAACTGCCTTGGGAATATCTCCAGTTGGCCACCAAAATTCGCCAGGAATCTCGAAAAACCCAGGACCAAGGCTCCGAGCAGAGTGTGTCTAACACCTGGCCGGTGTCATCAGACATGGCTGGCCAAGAATTCCGAAATAAATGGAGATCTACCCTCTGGTTATTTAACATGGCTATGGAAAATTGCCCATTCATAGATGATTTATGATGATTTACCTATCAAAATTTGTGATTTTCCATAGCTACGTTAAATAACCACAGGGTAAATGGGAAAATCATCTACAAACTGATGGAGGGCTTTCTATTGCCCTGTTTGATTACCAGAGAATACATCCAGATACTTTTCCGCCAGTGTTGCTGACAGTATCCTTTCGCTCAAGAGGCAATCATCCAGCCCAAGTCAGAATTTATCATTGCCGTGTGTCAGTCACTGGAGAATAACATACATACTGGATGCTTTTGGGTGCCGTGCCTCTCCCTCAAATCCCAAAATTCAATATCTATGACACGTGACTCAAAGTCTTCAAACTGTGGATCCACCCGCAAAAAAATGATTTTCCAGGCATGTTTTCCGAGTTCTTTTATCTTGCTCTTACCATTGGATTTCTGCCCATGGAATGGTTTTTCGCCTCTCCCATTTCCATGTTTTTGTTCCCACTTTCAGCCCTAAAGCACTCCCTTTCCGTCCCATTGTTTAGCGTCCAAAAATTCAGCGCACCCCGAAATCGCCACATGTCGTGAATTGAATGAAAACCCATGGGATTTGGATGCTAGTTATATGATGTTACCCTCTGGTAAACATCCAAAAAACGATGGAAAATCACCATGTTTAGTGGGTAAATCAACTAGAAATGGAAAATTTTCAATAGCTATGTTAGTTTACCAGAGGGTAAGTGCCATTAAATCCCATTAAATCCCATTAAACCACCATTTTCCTATGTTTCTTCGCACACAAAAATGGGTGTCTCCGTCAACTCCTTTTCCGGAAAATCGAGGACCCGGGCCAAACTGAGCAGCATCACATGTGCGATGACTAAGAAGATCAGCCAGAGGATCTGCAGATGCCAAACATCCATAGATGACCAACATACCATCTGGTTATTTGTTACATAGCCATGGAAAATCCACCCATGTTTTATAGGTAAACCATCTATTTCTATGGGCCACCTATACCATGGCTATGTTAGTCATAACCAGAGGGTATATGATTTAAGGAAAATGGTTCCATCCATATTAATCCCATCCTAACGTGAAAAACACCCCCTCAAGTGCTTCCAAAATAGTTGTGAATCCCTACTAAACGATGGTTCCGGATAAGGGGTGTGAAAAATATTCGGGGCAAGGGATGATGGGACGATGTTTGATGGATGATTAAGTGAAATGTGGAGATTCGGCTATGTCTCCCCATTCCATGTATTTAAGCGATGTTTTTTTAGATGATGTGGGGATGTGAGCAATACCATGCAAGTGTGTACCAAAAAAATGGGAGATATCGGGAGATAGGGATTGAATCTCGGATGAGACGGATAAGATGCTCGATGGATGATCAAATTCATGACTTTTCCCGGTTTCCTGGGATCCACGGGACGATTCTTTAGGGAAGCCAGTTGCAAAGTCGGAAGATTTCGGGCAGATGCCCCAGTTGGGGAACCGATTCGCAGAAAGATAGCAGTGAATCCTAAACAAAAAAGGTTTGGAAGAAAATATTGCGCAATCTCTTGAGTCTTGTGCTAAAGCTCATGGGGAAGACGAATCCGACATTGTGTCCCGATCACTGTCATCAACATCATCATCTTAGTCTTAGTCGTCCTCATCATCATCATCATCATCATCATCACAGTGTATCACTATGGACGCAATAACTCAAAACACTGCTGATTGTCGGTAAAAATCCGCACAACTTGGGAGCTGATGCCATGTTGGCGCAAAAAAAACGATGCCATCTGGTTATTTGTTACGTAGCCATGGTATAGATGGCCCATAGAAATAGATGGTTTACCTATCAAAAATGAGGATTTTCCATGGCTATGTTAGCCAACTGGTACAACTGAAGCCACTCAATTGGATCAGTGGTCCACAGCCCCATTTGAATCGTAGCTCGGGCTCCCGGACTCCAACAAAGCGATATGCCGTGTAAGACCTGGCCATGGCGGCAGATGAAAGTTGCCACGGCAGATGTTGGCCACATTTATTTGAGCTCTACAGTTCCAAGTTTCGGGAAAACTCCCACAATATCATGTTGAACCAACATCCAAACCGAAGACGGGCCGATGAAAAGAAGATGTGGGACAACTTGTGACAAAATCGCCAAGAATGTGCGCAAGGCGCACTTAAACAGTTGATGGAAGATGTATCCAGTCGTCCTTCCTCGTTGGAACTCAAAAGAAACGATCGAAATTCGATGCATGTGATTTTTACCAAATCATAACCGCATCCTGTTTCGATGTTCAGTTTTTTTGTTACCCTCTAGTTATGACTGTTACAGTTCGCCATGGTTTGTCGATGGCCCTAATCGAAATAGATGATTTTCCCAGCGAACTAAACCTCCATTTATAATGGATTTTCCATAGCTACAATGTGGGGCCCTCCAGTTATAGGTTGGTTTAGACTCGCCCCAGTAACTATAGTTATTTGCGTACCATAAACCATAGTTATTGGAGTTATGTTCACCAACTTAGCTATCGTTTGGGGGCCCACTTTGTATGTTAGTCATAACCAGGTTGGGTCAGTTTCTAAATCGGGAAATCGTCCCCTGGGCACTTGAGAAAGACCGCCACAAACTCATCGGAGACCTCAGCGAGTTTGCATCGCAGAAAAAAAAAACGTTGGCGTGTCATAAACCCAACAGGGGCTGGTACCCAATCATAAGCCCAAATTGGAGATGGTTTGTATTGGTTTATCATGTTTATCATTGGATTTACCACATAACTACAGTATTCCTCCATTTTTCACTGACATGTTTTACGTCTGTATCTACAGAGCCAAGGTTCTTCAACGAACATGGTGCATGAATTCCTGGAAGATGAGGAGATCCCAATGTCAGACCCTGAAAACCTGGTCCAGAGTACCACCAGTTGCCACACCCCACCGGTGGCATCCGGGCATCCCAAAGGCAATGTTTGAAGACAAGGGGCACCAGCGATGAACATCGAGTTCAAGGACTCTTTGAAGGATTCGAAGCCCTGACAGCTTCAGCAATTAAAGAATCCAATGGTCCAAGTCAGGTGGGTTTACCATGGTTTTTCCGAAAGAAGTCAGGATTCAGCGAAAAGTGCAGCAAAACTCCAGATCTCCTCAGATGTCATTTTTGCCAGGCGTAAATTGTTCGGTGCCTATCCCCTCTGGCGATTTTTGACATATGTCAACACACAAACTCACGGTGGATGGGCCAGCGAAATCCACCGAAAACGGTGGTTGAAAACCATCCCTACAGTGCACAGAATGACTGTCATGCTGAGTTCTGGGCTTTTAAGAATCTCCATGGAATCTATGACCTTCTGTTGGTTAAAACAATGCCATAAATATAAACTATCCACCAGTCATCACCATTTTTATAGGTGCTATAAACTTACCATTCCCAGTCATGGGTGGTTTATTTTCCATTGTTTTACCCACATGAATAATCATCAATCAACCATTAATAAATAGTGTTTAATGACCATTGTTAATGATGGTTTAATTACTAAATCACCATGAATCACCACAAAAATACCCAATAACCACCATCATGAACCATCATCATTAACCACTAATCACCATTAATCACTATCAATACACATTAAGTCACCAACGAAACAACGAACCAGGTGGATCTAGGCAGCAGCCAAGCAGGGCCTTGGTGCCATGGTCCAGGTCCTTAAAGATGGTCACTGCGATCCAGGCGAAGAAGACCACGGTGCCTGGCGATCTTCGGATATCATGGGGGTATAAGCAATAGTGGGATATCAATGGATATACATATATATATATATTTGTATATATAATTACATATATATATAATTACATATATATATATATATGGATAAGTCAAGTTACCTTGTACCCCTGTAGTTCACATCAAAATAGCTGGGATTTACGTTCATGCCAGTTCATGCCACTAAAAATATGCTATTGATAGGGTATTGGTCCATAGCCAAAAAAAATGATTGGCTTTGCTCCAACATGGCTGGGAAATGCCCCAGCCATGGAGGGTTGAAGGAAAGACTCTAATCATGGAGGTTTGAAATATGAAGAAAAGAATCCCCGAACTACTACCCTCTGGTAAACTAACATAGCTATTGAAAATGGCCATTTATAGTGGATTTTCCCATTAAAAATGATGATTTTCCATAGCTATGTTAAATTACCAGAGGGTACATGGATGTTTTTTTTTATGGCTGGGAAAATCATCGAGCTAAACGATGTATTTTCCAGCATGCCATGTTTCATTGAGGGTAAATGGTGAGAATATGATATGGATGCATGTGGATCTGGAGAACTTAAGTATCTTAAGTCGTAAATTCACCAACCTGAAATGTGGAACTGACCTTTTTCGGGATAGTTACCCGAATCCCATTCCTATCATTCGTTTTCGCGACGTCGCGACGTGAGTTGTTGGCAGATGCTTCGAAAATCAGCATGGGACGGCATGGTCGGCTCACCACAATCATCCAATCTGGAAAAGCATCCAGTGACTCAACTGGACTTAACTGGACTTAATCATGTCTGGCTGGTGGTTGACCTACCCCTCTGAAAAATATGAGTTCGTCAGTTGGGATGATGAAATTCCCAACTGAATGGAAAAATAAGATTCATGTTCCAAACCACCAACCAGATGTTTTTTTTGGCAAACTCTAAGTAGCTCCAACTGGCTCCCCATTCTATAAAGGGGAATATTTCTGAATAGCCCTAGCTGCTAGCGCAGCTAAGCGCTCCATCATCATCACTGCCGATCGAGAGTCCATCGCCTACCAGAAAGACAGCCACAGAGATCATCTCCCACCTCGTCCAGCCACGGAGAGTCTCTGGAGCCGGATCGAAATTCAAGTTGTCGTTCCCCGTAATCTGACAGAATACATTAACATTTAAAAACATTCAAAATATGTCAACTTCATCTGGAAAAAAAACTTAAAACTCTAAAATATGTCAACTTCGGATTCTTCCAAACTGCACGTTGAGCGGGGGTGGGGGGTTACCATCTTTGGTTCACTTTTTGACCCATCTGTGGCACCCGACAGGCAGGCCAACACGCAGCGCGCCAGTGTGGTGACCTAGGAAGATCAGTGGTGGGTCATGGCCAGAATTTTCGTGGGCTATTGGAAATACCCTGGAACTAGCCTTGGGTAAACTCAGATAGCTATGGAAAATGGCCCATTTGGTTTGATGATTGACCTAGAAACATGGTGATTTTCCAGAGCTTGAGCCCATTTTGGCCAACTGAGCCACCAAAATCAGGACAGATGGGTTTACCCCTTGAGGCCCCAGGTACAAGTTACACCAGTCAGATGTCATAACCTGAGCTTAGGATAGTTTAGGAACTTCTCAAAGTGCCTTTCGTTACTCTGTGGGAAATAGTCATCTCCCATTTCCTCAGCGCCCCCGACGGCTGGAAGCAAGCACAAATATCCAGATCTTGCTATGAAGGCGAAGCGAAACCTGGCCGCTCCACCAGGATTTTCCTGGACCCCCCCTGGTTCCCCCTGGTTCCCCCTGGTTCCCCCTGGGTCCAAAAATCCACGCATCGCTTCTCCAACATCGGTTGAAGCATGGGCATGGCATGGCATGGCTTCCACCGCCTAGGTCTCAGCAGTGCGAAGATCACCACATCGAAGGCCTCCAAGACCTTGGCCCAATGTGCATCCAAGGAATCGTAAGTGGTTTGTAAGCCATATACAAGCCTTTTTGACCCATTGTTTCAATGGGTCACAAAAGGATACTATGTAATAATTGTTACCCACTTTTCATATCAGTGGGATGCACCTGAATAATCAACATGGAGCTGGCAATCATTTTCGGCAGTTTTGCGACATGGACATGGAAGTTTGGCTGCGCAGCCAATCTTCAGTGCACCAAGGAATCCAGTGACTCCAGGGGTGTCTCCCCATTTCCGGTTGTTTCTTGGAGCCGTGCAAGCATTGCCAGGCCAAACCGAATGTGGTTCTTGTTGAAATATTCCTCCGCAAGACCGTTGCGCCAGTCTTCGGGGATGATCGAAGTTGGAATCGCAAAATGAACTCTAACATCCAGGATGGGGCCCCAAACGTTATGTTTGTTGGTTGAGAAAACCCCATCTAAATATAATTATTTGCGTATGATACACTATTGAGTCACTATTGCTATTATAGTTATTTGCACCAACTTAGCTAACGAACTGGGGCCCCAATCCTATCCCAAATTACGAGTGTTTTTTGCTCTCTGTTTCTGGGTTCAAGTGATGTCGCCCATGTAGTCCCCGCCCATCATGCCGTGCAGGATACAAACATGGAAAGGGACCCTGCGGCAAACATGGAAAGAAACCGATGGTTTTTCATCCGAAAATCATCCATCCCATTTTTTGCTGGTTGAAGCAAATCCCTATAACACCCCAGAAAAAACCTACGATTGTCGTTGAAATTCCTGTTTTTTTCCTGTTTGAATCTCACCTTCTCGTTGAAACCAAGTACCCACCTAGCCTGTCGCGGTACAAGGTGGTCAAAGTATCTGACCTGGCACAGTTCCAAGGGAAATGGGGAGAGACACCCCTTTTCTTATGTAAATGTGGATGGAAAATATGATAACATCAACCATGAGAAAATGTCGGCGACCCCTATTTAAAAGGACACAAACCAGCCATCTGTTGGGGTTCACCTCACCTTCTTGCGGTGTTTCCAGTGGGAAAACTGAGGTTTTTCTGCCTGCACTTGCCATTCGAGAACGAACTTTCTGAGCAAGATCAGCATCAGAAACACCTCTGGGCGAAAACCGGTGTTGACTTTGGCCAGGGATGGCCAGGAGATAGGTGAGAGAAGCTGAAACACCGGTTGATCAAAAATGGTGGGAAGATATTTAATATGGGATGGGCTGTAGTGGGATGTGTGTGTGTGTATATATATACTGTGTATATATATATATATAAGTATGTATATATATCAAACCATATTGATGGGATGTCTGAAATTGTGGCATATGCCCCCAATTTATGCGAACTTTAATAAGAAAAATCATGATAAACCACTGCATTTTGGTAGTTCCGGAGATTGCGGCGCAGGTTGAAGCTGGTTCTATATATCTGGGCAAATTATAATATTTCACTAACCTGAATTAAGGCCATATTGGGATGATTTCCCTTACTAACCATGATTCCAGTGAGGTCGCAGTGAGGTCGTTATAATTTACCCAGATATATGAATCGACCTATTGAAATGGATACCTGGATACCCCACAGGAAGGCCTGCAACTTGTGTTCGTTGGTTTCTGTTACCCCATTTTGGAATATTTTACCATCTGGTTATGACTAACATAGCCATGGAAAATCACCCTTTTTAATAGGTAAACCATCTATTTCTATGGGCCATCTATACCATGGCTATGTAACAAATAACCAGAGGATAGATATATTTCCACCTAAATCCTACTTCGTCTCTATTGATATTGTAAATTGTAAACCAATTTTTAGCTATCGCTCGGGGGCCTATTGGAAATGGCCAGCTTTTTGGAGGTTACTGAAATTTGACCTGAAAGGGTATGTCAGCAAAATGTATGATATCATGGGGGAAGCGGAAGAGCGGAAAAGCAGTAACTACATCTGTATGGTTTGAAATAGTTGACCTGATTGATTCTTTAGTATTCACAATGACTATATATATATATACAATAGTATATAATATGTTTTGGCCATACCAACATGATGGGTTGACGGGGGGGGTTAGCCCCGCTTCCAATTGTTTTGGTTCGTCTGTCTGTCAAAGGCAAAGTGCATATCATCAAAAATTAGTGTTTCGCTGTGGCGAAATGGCAGTTTTC
>Ga0126342_10007281_pt1 | contig 19735 bp, 28 predicted proteins | sample Cyp1metagenome_FD_92528 | JGI IMG/M metagenome (GOLD analysis project Ga0126342, IMG submission 92528) | Coral microbial communities from Lord Howe Island, Old Settlement Bay, Australia - Cyphastrea 1 metagenome | ecosystem: Host-associated > Invertebrates > Cnidaria > Coral ... | reverse complement strand
GATCATGAAGTCACATTCTCACTAATCCAAAGGTCATTGTGTCCAGTTGGCATGTGCCTTAAGAGATCATGAAGTCACATTCTCACTAATCCAAAGGTCATTGTGTCCAGTTGGCATGTGCCTCAAGAGATCATGAAGTCACATTCCCCCTAGCCCAGAGATCATTGTGTCCAGTGGGCACTTGGGAAGAGGTAGAGCAGAGGTAGTAGAGGTAGACTAGAGGTAGAGTGGAGAGAATCGTAAAGCGTAAAATGTAGTGGCTGCATGAAGGTTGCGAATGGTGCTTTGGCAGCATATATGTCTCAATTTTGGCGCTTCCTGTGTAGCAGCTTCCCTGTGTAAAAGCTTGCTGTGTGTAAAAACCTCTCTGTGCAAAAGCTTGCTTTGTGTAAAAGCTTCTCTGTGTAAAAGCTTTCTGTGTGTAAAAGCTTCCCTGTGCAAAAGCTTGCTTTGTGTAAAAACTTCTCTGTGCAAAAACTTGCTGTGTGTAAAAGCTTGCTCTGTGAAAAAGCCTGCTCTGTGTAAAAGCTTCTCTGTGTGAATGCTTGCTGTGCGCAAAAGCTTCTCTGTGCAAAAGCTTGCTGTGTGAAAAAGCTTGCTCTGTGTAAAATCTTCTCTGTGTAAAAGCTTCCCTGTGTAAAAGCTTGCTGTGTTAGCCTGCTCTGTGTAAAAGCTTCTCTGTGTGAATGCTTGCTGTGCGTAAAAGCTTCTCTGTGCAAAAGCTTGCGCTGTGAAAACGCTTGCTCTGTGTAAAAGCTTCTCTTTGTGTAAGAGCTTAATGTCAAGCTTCTCTGTGCAAATTTTTGCTGTGTGTAAATGCTTGCTTAGTGTATAAACTTGCTCTGTGAAAAAACCTGCTCTGTGTAAAAAGCTTCTCCGTGTGAATGCTTGCTGTATGTAAAAGCTTCTTTGTGCAAACACTTGCTGTGTGTAAAAGCTTGCTGTGTGTAGAAGCTTCTGTGTGTAAGAGCTTGCTGTGTGTAAATGCTTCTCCATGTAAAAGCTTGCTCTGTGTGTAAGCGTCTCTGTGACAGGAGGTGAGAAGAGTTGAGAAAACTTGGCCAGAGTTGAGAAGGTGAGAAGAGTTAAGATGAGCTGAGAGCGAGGTGAGGTGAGTTGAGCAGAGGTGAGAAGAGGTGGGAAGAGTTGAAGAGGTGGCAAGAGGTGAGAAGAGTTGAGACGAGTTGAGAAGAGGTGAGAAGTGGTGGTCACAAGTGAAAAGGGGTGAGGCAAAATGACGACGAATTCACAGAACAGAGTTGAGAAGCTGCGAGGGTCCGCTGCATCTCCTATAGGCAAACCTTGTCTTTGGATCCTATAGCGTCACAATTCTTAAACCTGGACACTTCCGCCACCCGCCTTGCGCGGGTTCTACTTGTATACTATGTTATATAATTGAGACTTTACAAGTAGCAAGGGAGCCTTATGTTAAAAATAATTTTATGTTTTTTTAAAATGATTTTAATATGATTAAATTTATGATTCGGTTTTTTGATTTTTTTTAAGAAAAACATGATGAAATTTATGATGAAATTTATTTTTCAGCGTTTTTTTTAAAATGATTTTTCATGTTTTTTGTTTTTTGATGGTATTATTAAATGTTTTTTTTAAATGACTTTTAAAATGATTTTTAATGCCGAGAAAAACAAAAATAATCATAAAAACAACGTTAAAAAAACATTCAAAAACATTAAAAAATCAAAACATCATTTCAAAAATCATAAAACATCTTAAAAACTAAGATCATAAAAAAAACACATAAAAACACAAAAACAAAAAACAATTAAACAACATAAATTCATGACTTTTTTGTTTTTGTTTTATTTTTCTATATGTTTTTTCATGATTTTTTGTTTTTTTTAACTATTTTTTTCAATAATGTTTTTTTTAATGATTTTTACGATTATTTTTCGTTTTTCTCGGCATTAAAAATCATTAAACAATCATCCATAAAAGGTCATATCTGAGGGTTTCCCATTTTTTCTGACAAGGTGAAATCATAAAAAATCGCAAGAAAATCATAAAAAAAACATAAATAAAGTTATGTATTTGTATAGTTCTCGTTTGAGCTTACCAGTAAGGTCTCAGTGTTGATGTGTGTATGTATATATTTATTATATTATATTATATATATTTGGCTATTTTCGTTTGTAGTATTTTCATCGGAATTTGTGCCCTGTTTGTGTTTCAGGGTTCAGTGGGTTGCACGACGGCAGGTCAGAGCTGAGTGAGAAGCTAGAAGAAGCTGCTGTCAACGAAGAGAACCTCGAGCTGAAGCTAAAAAGGCTGGCAGTTGAGCTGATTTGACGATGTGGCTGCAAAGGTAAGAACACATTTGGACATACTTGAGACCCATTGATCACTGTGGTGTCATAATGTTATCACAAGATTGTTTGTCTGTTGAGCTCTTGCTGAGGCTTCAAGCCCAGATGCAGGAGCAAAGCGTCCAAGCACTGGAAGAGAAGCTCCATGAGGCAGAATGGCTTGGCATTGCTTGGCATAGCGAAGACCCACAGAGAACTCCAAAGTGTAAAACATGGGAAGTTTCAGAATTGAGTACTCAATTGATGCAGAATGTTCCAGATGTGTTTTCATGAGTGACACTTTCGAATAGGCAAAACAGTTACGACAAGAGGAGGCCGTGACAAAGACACTGCGTTTGGAGAATGATGACTTGGCCTCAGAGCTGCGAGATCTCTATGACAAGTTAGCTGAAACGCAGCGTCCGGCACTCAACTTTTGGAACTCCAGCGATGACAGTTGTTATGCAGTGAGATCAATGTGTTGTCAGTCTGTGTTGCGTGCAAGACCAGAAATTGTGGACCGCTGGCCCGCAAGAAGCAATTGTTTCATCAGCAGTCGCTGTATGGCTTGCAACCGCCAAATTTGCATCGCTTACACCCGCGTGATTTGTATCACTTGCACCGCCATCATGGCTCTGGGTCAGGACCATGTCTACTGATCATTTTCCAAGTCATCATTGCCATTGTCATCATCGTAATCATCGTAATCATCGTAGTCATCATCATCATCATCAGCATCACCATGAACGTTACTATCATGCTCATCACCAACATGCTCATCACCAAAACCATTCGCATCACCACACAATTTCATCATAAGTTATCATTACCGTGATCATCACCACCATCAACATCTTTACCATCATCATCATGATCATAATCATCAACAACAACATCACCACCACAACCACCACCATCAGCATCATCATCATCATCATCATCATCATTATCCGCATCAGCACCGTCATCATCAACATCGTCATCGTAATCATCATCGTCATCATCAACAACATCATCATCATCACAATCACTATCATGCTGATCACCAACATGCTCATTACCAAAATCATTAGCATCACCAAATCATAGCAATCATCATCATCATCATCATCATCATCATCAAAAACAACATCAACGCCATGGACTTCATCTTTTTATTCGCTTCTTCATCATCAGCATCAGTGACATCATCAACCTAAGTATCTAATTTATCGCTATTATCAATCTCATTGTCATCACCTTCATTTCCTTCCTCATGATCATTATCATTGACATCAAAAACCTATATATCTAATAAATCATACCACCATCAGATTCACCATCATGCTCATCACCGTCCTCATCACGACCATCATCATCAAAGCAGGCAGAACCAAGAGCTGACATGATGCACAGAAGGCCTGCTGCCAACATCTGTGTGAAGCAAAGAAACCCTAAAGATGTCGTACCCGTGTACTTCCTTTGTGAAGCACCGAAACCTTCAAGGTGTTGTACCTGTGCGCTCCCTGTGTGAAGCGAAGAAACCTTAAAGGTGTCTTTCCTGTGTTCTTCCTGTTTGACACAAAGAGATCCTAAAGGCGTCGTACCTATGTACTTCCTGTGTCAAGCACAGAGACCCTAAAGTTGTCGCACCTGCTTCTTACACCCCAAAAATAAATTGTCGCATCCCCTAGAAGAAGGAGTGCTGGCGTAAGTGATTCGAATTTGTTGGTCGTAAGTGAGTGCCTGCTGTGTAAGTGAGTGGGTGGTGCAAGTGAGTCGAATCTGTTGGGTGTAAGTGAGTCCCTCACATCTACAACACATTTGACACGGGTTCATTATGTTTCACTTTTTCTCAGGAACAGCAGAGGAGGTCTCCACGCTCCGGATTTGGAAACAGGAAGCGGCAGCCCTTGGAGATGCCTTGGAACGAGCAGAGGCTTGAAGGGTTGATCGCCACAGTTTCGTGTTCCACCAGTGAATCAGATGGGAAGGCAGATGCCTTGGGACGCGCTGCAGCTTTGAAAGGGGAGGCGTTGCTGTCATTTTTGTATTGAACATCAGCTGGTTTTTACGCCACAGATTTGTGTTCATTCAGTTGAGTTGGTTGCTGCTGGGCTGACAGAACTTTGACCTTGACAAGTTGGCGCAAACGCAAGACGAACTCAAGCAGTCCCGCTTGGACTCTGCCCAAAATGCCGCAAAGATTCACAAGTTGGAGGAGCATAATTGGACAGAAGGGGCATGAAGGGACACAATACAGATGGATAAAGATGGATTATGTCCTTCAGATCAATGATTCAGTGGCATTTTTGTTGGCCGATGGAAGTTGGAGGTGTTGCATTGATTGTCGTCTGCCAGGACAGTAGTGCAGCAATGACAAGGGAAATGTCAGAAGCGCTGCAAGCACTGGCCGAGTCGGAAACTTGCTGTTGATTGGAAAAGGTTCGAACCCATGATTCCATCACTGGAACTGATGCACTGTAATCCGGTCAATCTGCCGGCATGCCAAGAATCAGAGCTTTGACCAATCTGAGGTCACAAGCACAGGTTGAAGAAATCACAGCCTCGGAGTGGAAGGCAGCTCAAGCTTTCGACCAGCTGGCTGAGATGTCTCGGCAGCTGTCAGAAGCACCCGGGCTTATTATTCAGGGCTATGCTGATGCTGGACATTTTGGAACAGTCGCATCAACATCTTCAAACCTATTAATAGTGTGCTTTACCTTTTCTGACTTCCTTTGTCCCAAGCTGCAGCAGCTGAGGCCACTGCCCTGGCTGACTCGGAAATCGAGCAGAGGGCTGCGGTCGTTGCAGCTTCCAGAGCTCATTCTGCGAACCTCAGTCGGAACAGCCACAGACGATACACCGGACATTTGTCATGCCATGCCAGAATATATTACTAAGATATGATGATAATATCATAACATTCATTAGTCATATTACATAATTGAGGGAAGGTTAGAAGTCAAACTTCCGACAATATGGACAGATGGAAAAGCAGAGGTGGTAAGAGTAAGCGAAGAGAAGAGCAGAAGAGAAAAGATCAGAGAAGAGAAAGAGTAAGAAGAAAGAAGATGCAGATGCGCGAAGAGGTAGAAAAGTCGCGATTCACTGTGTTTTTCCAATGATTTGTGGCTCCAGAAATTCGAAAAGTAGGTTCGCTAAAGCGGCGGGTGCGGAGCCATTTGGCCAGATGAGAGATGAAAAATTGTACGCCGTTGTGGCGCGAAGCACATCTCGAAGTCAAAAGTGTTAAAAACTGACGGGTTCGGGCCACTTTTGGAAGTTGAGATGTCGAAAAAGTGCATGCCAGTGTGGCGCGAAGCACATTTCCAAGGCAAAATGTTAAAACCACCACATGTTCGGACCACGCTTGGATGTTCAGATGTTGTTTCGCGTGGCCGGCCCAAGGGATTCTGCACCTGTCAAAAATGAGCAAAACGTGAAGGTTTTCTAGCATGTCCAAAAACGATAGGCAGGCGTGGGAATAAGACGATCTGGAAAGATGCATGTTCCGTGGCAGGCGCAGTACAAGAGACATGTTCATCAGAGATGTTAGGAGGTCCGGGCGCTGATTTCCTGACAGAGGTTGCATTTTGGAGCATCAAATCTTCAGTTTCGGGAAGATGATTTTGTGTGACAGGTGCAGGACTTCGTAGGACCTGGCCTCACTTTTTCGTGGCAGGCGCGATACTTTAGAGACATGGAATGGACAAATCGCAAAACGCATTGGCACGAGGCAGTCAGCTCTGCACTCAGCTTTCCATTCTTGAAGGAAATCTCGCAGAATTGCTTCGTTTTTGGTGTTGCCAACTTCAAGAATTGAGGAAGTCTCGCAGACTCGCTTCGTTTTTGACGTTTATCAAGTTCAAAAGTTGAGGAAGTCTCGCAGAATTGCTTCGTTTTTCATGCTGTCACCTTCGAAAATGGAGGAAGCCTTGCAGAATAGCTTCGTTTTTGATGGTGTCTCAATTACACTTTCACATGCCACGGGAATTTGCAAGCACAAGTTTGGAGAGTCTATGTCTTGGAATTGTTGATGTTTCGAAATACGAGGTACCCTGACTCATGTTATTCGATCCTGTGTCACCATCGTATTTCTTACCATAACGTTCTTGAACTCTTCATGCTTAGGACAGTAGGTATAAGGAAGAGAATTTAATCCAATGAACGCTAGTGTGGACTCATCATTGTTCTCATCATTGTTCATAAGGCAACAACATCTCATTGTGTCATCCACTACCATACTTATCTTATGAACTCATTCATGACATAGCCACGGGAAAGGAAACAACAGAAGGTAGCGACAGGTAAATGTGTTGGATCGATTTTGATATCTCTCACTATATGTTCAATGCGGTTCGTCACTCGCGCTGGCCGTATCTGGGTTTGGTTAAGGAGTGGCATATCAGGACGCACCATCATGGGATCGGATTGGTTTTGGGACCATATCTGTAGGTGTCACTAGGTGTTCAATCGGTTGATTACCCAAGGGAAGTCCATTTGGTTCGGTCCTCAATGTGTCATTGGATATTGTATCAAAAAAGTCAGGAACTGGGACATGAAAAGATGTTATATCGATGTGTCAGTGCTTGCCTGAGGGAAATTTTGACTGCGGATGTCTGTTTGGATGCCTTTCGGGTCAAAGTCATGATCGTTTGTTTTGCCATGATCAGTCACATGTTTATTTAGGTTTCAAGAGGTTAATCATCTCTGGCAAAGCACGAGCCCAGTAAGTTTCATGTTGTTGACGCAACATCGTAACTTGACACCACTAATGGACCAAGTTAGACTTATGATTAGTGACATTGATGTTCATAGAAGGATAAGATCTGACAAGTAGATCAACAACAGTGCAACGTCGCGTGTCTGCTTGTTCTCCGCGTCGAGTGTGACTTTGCTGTCCGCTTGACGAATCCTGTAGTTGCGTGGTGTGACTCTTCCGCCCTCTGCACGTCGCCATGGCTCTGCAGAACATCGCGCTTTCTGGTTCGTTTGTCAGTTACTCGAAAACGTCAGGAACACATTACCAGAGGAACTGGTCTGTCTTGCAGCCGGGGAAACAGATCTATGCAACGAGCGGAGCCTCAACTATGAGCAATGGAAGGCGCCAAGATACAACATCGGACAATCGCTGGCGTCGGTGGATCCGGCGGAGGAACACAAGACGCTGGTTTTCTGGTTGGACGAGCTACTTGCCGATCATATCCATCAATGTCGGCAACATCTTTTGGACGGAGCATGTCTTTGGGAGCAGCTTTCGACCAGTTTCAACAATTACATGTTCAATGTGTTGTGGAGCATGACGATGACAGTCGCGGCGTGGTTGCGAAACGTGTCTCGAAGCAATCGCAGCCGACTGATTCTATCATTTGTGTCTGCAACGCTGGGCAGCATCGGGCGTGTACTTCAGTCGCATGTTGCATTTTGTCTTTTTGATCGTTTTCCGGTTGCTGAACTTGAAGTCCAAGCACAAATTGCATTGGATTTGGGCCGCCGAAGCGAGGGTTAGAGCAGAACTTGATCATGTTCGACGGACGAGAGATTCGAACAATGCAAAGGCTCAGCAGCGCCAATCCGCCATGGTGCTGGCAAAAGTCAAAGCTGTCTTTCTCGGTCCACATATGGTTCCGCATGTGACCAGCATGAATCTCAACGATAATATGTTCAACGGGTTGGCCAAGCGCCCGTTTCGAGATCATTAGGAATGCATCTTGACAGTAGTTGCACGCCAAATCACCCTCAATGATCACTGGGGGCCCTTTATGCAGCATCTCATGCAGTTGTTTCCCGCGCGGTGCTCTTTGTGCGCTACGTGGTCTTTGCGACAACCGTGGACTGTGATTGTCGAGGAATTGCCACGTCAGGAACCTGAAGGGGGTGTGTTTTTCTGACCGCCTCCGACCTTATGATTCTCAGGGTCATATACACATGTCCACACTATACTTGCAGCCGCCGCTGCTGCAGGTTGCGTCTGTGACACGCACGGATCGAACCTGGACTGCTCCGTGGACGATGACGAAGGACATGTTGCGCCCAGATGTTTGGTATGAGATGGGCAAAGACAGTCGGGTGATCGGTTTGGAAGATGCCATGTGGCAAAACGAACCGCAGGATGAGACTACGCCTGGACGAGCTACTTTGAAGAGATGTTGGTCCCAGGCAGTTTCAGGGGTGGCGGTCACTGTGCGTCCAGCTGCATCGACAGGAGCACACCCAGGCAGCGCTCTCCCCGGTCTGCCACCTTGGCATTTGCACCGAATGTGGCACCGCCTCCATCCCCCTTCGCTGACCGGGTGCACTCGGTCAGGCAGAGCAACTGATAACGGGAGAAGTCCGACAAGGCAAGACAATCAGGTGTGGAGTGCACTTTGGGAAGGCACCAGCATCGCCTTCGCGGAGATTTTGCGGCGGCTCTGCACCCACGTGGAGCTTTGCCACCTGGAGGAGATTTCGCTGGAAGAACATCGCTGCTCACCAGATCGAACCCTGGCAGAGCAAGCGTGGTTCGCTGTATGCTCAGCATCACACCGGGCAGCTGATGCTTTTCTTTTTGTACAGAGCGACAACTGGCGGCGCTGTCCCCGCTGTCTTGGTGAGACGCTGGATAGACCGGTTACAGCAGTCTGCGGTGCTATATAGACAGCTATTGTCTTCGGGGACATGTTTTCAAAGTATCTGCAGTTACACATGTGCCATCTGACTGTTTGACACGTCGGTAACTTTTCCCGAATGCGTAGCGAAGGGTTCCCGTTTATAGTCTGGGGGTTTGGGGGCTGGACCCTTGTTTGCCTCCAGTTGCTCGTCGCGTCGTCGTCGCGTCGTCGTGGCATCGTTAATTCGGTGTCTATGGGAGAAGCTGCAAAACCTCTCCTTTTCGAAGGTTTCCATGCAGGTTGTCATGTCGTTTTGCGTGGCAGGCGTGGCACTTTGTGACATTCCAACCTGTCTGATACCGTGGCGAAAGTGTCAAAATTGGATGAAGTCTCGCGGAAAATGTCCCCACTCCACACTTTACACTCCACACGCCTTACTTTACACTCCACACTCCACACTCTACACTTTCCACTCCACACTGCAGACAGGCAACAGGGGAAATATGCATGTACTGTCTTCAAGAAATGTTTTCCATGCGTGTCTTTGTGCGTTAGTTGTCTCTTTGTTGATCAGGTGCCTTCGCTGAGACGATATGCGCGCACGATGCATGAAAACAATGTTCGTTTTCCTATTGCAGAGGTTTTCACTCGTAGTCCAAGAACGTGAATACATTCGGGTTCGTGGCTTCCATCTTGTTTGATGTAAGTTTCAGTTTTGTAAGCCATTCCCTATCCCTTTTGCTGCACAGGTGGCTGCCGTCGCTCCTAGCATTGCGATGACAGCGCGGAGCTGCGGCATGACGAAGCTGGAAAAACAGAGCGTTATTCAGAGCAGCGTCTGCTTTTTCCAGAATGCGTAGCAAGGGCCCCCGTTACACGCCACCGCCTTGTGCGTTACTACTGGCAAAAAGTTACTATGATATCTGACTTTGTTACCAACACCTGCCTCGAGGATGGAGACGGCAAAACTTGAAGAACAGATGGCAGACCTTGCTGCACAGCTTCAGGTGGCCAACGCGGCTTGGAGTCTTGTCTCACAAGACGGTCCAGTGGAACTCATGGTTTGTGGTGGAATTCCAGTCTTCAGTGGGACATATTGTGACCATTGCATTCAGTGCATTGCATCATGAACTCAGGAAAGATGCTGAGTCGCGCCTGTCTTTGACGGAACTTTGTAGCGGAGCATCTTCAAACCTGGAACGAGAAGAACTTCTCGAAGCGAGAATCCACGATCTGGAGGGCAAAGTGGTGGAAACTGCTCCTTGTATGCAAGACAAAGTAGTTAGATGCTGTTAGCCTAGTGCTATAGTGCCCTCTTAGAGAGCAAGGAGTCTTGTGTTCCCTTCGCCTAGTCCACCTCCAAGGCCTCGTCCAAGCAGAGGGTGGATGGAAAAGTGGCAGCATCAGAGATGTTGATTCAACATCTTCGGGGTGAAATTCATGAGGAGATCTCAGCCAAGCATCAGGCCGAAGTGCGCTTGGCACAGGCTGGAAGATACCGTGTGGACTGTGAGGGATGTGGGCATGGGAATCACATGGGCACATGAGCACGTCCGCACATAACATGCAAAGAAAACTGCTATTGCAACACCCAGATGATGATTTGGCATGAAGAGACACCACCAATGCATCGAACCATCAGCAGGAGATGTGGTGCCATGAACCCACCAGGTAGAGAAGTCCTCGAAGTCGCTCGATTCCAAATTGGCCTTGGCCACTGCCTGCGAGCAAGATGCGGAGGTGCTGGGCTGGAGCAGTATTGTTTTTTTCGACATGAAAACATACTTATTATTTGATTCTCACAGGATACTCATTTGCCGGTTGTCAATTGGTGGTTTTTGTTGGCATCCGCGGCTCAGGTTCACTTGACTCAAGAAGAGGAGATGAGATGGGACTTGGAACGACAGCTGGAAAGAGAATCTCGTTCCAGCAGGTCTATCCACCATCGCTTGGAACAGGTGCGAAGAAAAGTGGATGGGTGGCCTGTTGGGTTTTGGCTGAGCCAAGGAGACCTGGTATCGTTGTCAACTTTGAATCTGACAGGCTGAAGAAGCCGCTGAATCCTCGGGCCACTCAGCTTTGCAGCCAGCGTTTTTTTGGCGAACTGATTGAAATGACTGAATGATGAAGAATCAAATTTGAATAAAGACTGGGTCAATCTTTGATCGCAATAAACTTCTGGCTGCTGATACAAAAGAGTTGCAATACATTTGAAGCATCCCAAATCTACAGCAGATGAGATTTGCAAACGGCTTGCTAGTCGTTTAATTTTGTTCGTTTAATTTTGTTTAGATTTTAGATCCAATTTTGGCGAGGTCAAGAGTTGGGCTCGGCCTTGGCAGCGCGCCAAATGGATGAGAGCCGACTGAGTTCCGTTGAAGCTGTGGTTCAGCAGCTGGAGGCGGGACCTACCGTAGACAAAAGCCATCAAAAACCGTATAATGATGGAAACAATATATATCATTTTTAGAAGTTTAGATCATTGTAGCAATCAGGGATGATTCCTTGTTGAGGCTGAACGACCCCACTGTCAGCTGAAATGTTTATTTGAGGCCTCCCTAGCGCATGCTGAGACCAGGGCGAGCTCTGAAAGTCAAAGAGCAATCCTGTTGCAGGTACGCAAAAAGAGGGAGCTGCGTGGGATTTTCAATGGATTCTTCATGGGATTCCCCACAGGATTCCGAATGGATTCCCCATGGATTGAAGTCCCTATGATTTTCGTCAGGCGCAGCTTGGCGACACTACTTTGCGATTGGATGCAGAGACCCAACGACGAAAGGATTTGGAGGTCAGGGCACTGCGTGGAGCAGGGGATGATGAGGGGTTGATGAGGGGTTGATGCTTAATGGTTGATGATTGGGCTTTGTGATTTTGAGTGATGAACATGTTTTATATTTTCATTGTGCCAGGCTCACCAGCGACAGCTTCAAGGCACTACCAGAGATTCGGAAGCAAAGCTAGACTCTGCTATTGGAGCTCGTGAAAACGTTGAAGTTTGGCACCCAGGAAAACGAAATTAATTGTATGCAGACTCTGCAGTGTTCTTCGTTTTCTAGTTTTTTTTGGTTCTAGAATTTGGTTGTCAAACAGGTTTCTTCCATTTTTGCGCACAACAAGGCGCAATTGCAAGTGGCGCAGCTGCGAACTGGACAACTCACAGAGGAGATCAAGACGTACCACGTTGAGCTGCACTCTACCAAGGCTCCTTGTGGCCGTAGCCAGACTTGTTGACTTCCTCAACCTGCAAGATACATCAAGATACACGAAGGGTTCTTCTCATCCACGCAGAGCAGATGGGTCAATATATACATAATATATATGGACTTATAAGATCTTATAAGTAGGTAATTTTGGTTACCATGTTTAATGACGCTTTCGTCCAGGGCAACATGTACTTGGATGAAAACCTTGCAGCTCCATTGCCTCCACTGAAGGAGTTTAGAAAATCATAGAAAGCAATTGACCAAATGAACATGAGATGCTATGATATGCTATGGCTATGATTCATGGTGTGTTATAGGGGGACAGAGACAAAAACCAGCACGATGGGACGATGGGGTGATTGTTGCAGGCTGATGTGGCAAAATATCAGCAACTGGCAAGCACGAGAGCCATAGAAATGGAGACCTCCTCAGAACTGCAGGCTGGACATGGCTGGACAGAGATTTGGGAGACTCGGATGTCCCGATTCCGTCGAAGACTGACCAAGAATCGCAGGCGAACCTCATCAAGCTGCAGAAGTCCTCTGAAAAACTGCAGGATGAGCTAGCCACTGAAATGAAGTTGGCAACTAGCCACAAGGCTCGCCGTGCTTCGTACTGCAGTATATAAATTGAACGGCTACTGTATTAACTGAGGTGGAACAAAGTGGAAAAAACATTTTTAAGGGTCGTCAACGACTGTGTTTGCCACATTCAATAAGATGAACAAGCCAGAACTTTTCATCCTTACACAAAGAAACATGTCACAGACTACTAATGATGTGCTGAGACATTGTCACAACTGCAGCCGGATAAACATCTTCTGGGTGGAATGATTTCTGCAGGAAAATGCAGTAAGTAATGGTCTTTTAGCGGATCATCACAAGGGCTTTGAACCGAAAATCGAAGGATCCGTTTCTACAAAATTAGAGCAGTACTTCTCGCTGCTTCTTCGCAGGCACTTGTTGGGACTTTGGAAATGGAAGTTGAAACCGAGAAGCAAGGGCGCGCATCAGCCCAGGACGTGCCGATTGAGACGTCATTTTGTGGCACCAGAAGATCCTTTGTCTTTGTGTGTCAGGAAGCCTTCGGAAAAGTGACAGATTCAGCCAACTCCCTGGAGTGCCAGCTTGCATCAGCTTGTGCAACTGCAGAAAGGCTGAAGGTGCCAACCTGGGGTGGGGAAAATCTGTTTGAAGAGCCGCTCAGGGCTCTGAATTAGCACCAAGATATTCTGATACTGGTAGCGGATCGTCAGAGGCTCTTGCAGATGAACAAGAGGAAAGCCGCTCCAAGTCATCGGCTGCGCTTTCTCTTGCCCAAGCAGAGCAGGCCTGGGCCTGGAGAATTTGGATTCGGAAGGTCCCAGCATTACTCCGCCTATGTTGTAAAACGAATAGCTGATCGGTGCAGATCAGGCTGACAGCGAACGGGAGATGGAGGAGCTCAGACAAGAGCTGCTGCTTGCACGTCAGCAACGTCGGGCAGCCATGCAGGCAGCAAGTCATTCCTGTTGTGCTGCTGGGCCTGGTTTTTCGAGATGACATACATTTTATTTGATGAAGATTTGATGATATGCATAGAGATGTTGCATATTCGTAGGAACTTGAACCGACCAGCCACACAGGCTTCTCAGAGGGCACAGATGGCTCGCCTGAAGCAGCAGGAGCAGATGGAAACAGTGGAAGCTCAGGCAAGGAAAGAGGCAAGAGGCAAGCAGCAAAGCTCCCTTCATGTTGTGACACTGCAATGGCAGGCGGTCACCTTGAGGAAGCAAAGTGAGCCATCGACTGAGAGTCAAAATGAGTCGAACATGTCCAGGGAGAGTTGCCAGGGCGCATGGAGAGATGTGAGACATGTGGATGGCATGTTCGACATGGTAGGCTGGATGAAGCAGCACGTTCGGCTTCACTTGCTTTGCTCGTTGAAGAGCATGGTACACTGGTCCGAGAGCAGCATGTCCGGTTCTCACAGTCGACCAGCAACGGTAAATAAAAAAGGTGAAGCATTTGGCTAGGAATGAGGCGCGAGCTTCAGATGCTTACAGCATGACTGAAAGCGCTTTGAATTCGAGGCAGAGCTGCTGCAAGAGGTCAGAGAATGTCATGCCCAAATCTTGGATTCCGCTACTGGTAGGGCTTGTAAATCTGCTGAGGGCAAACCCTGGTGACTTGATAGAGCATACAAATTTCAGCGCACTGAAAATGAGACCATGGTTGCAAGGCGTACTGCTGAGCTTTCAGAATCTCAGGAGGCGAGTCAAAGGGTGCACGACTGCAGAGACATTTTCACCTGGGAACCCCTTTGCATTTTGTTCCTAGGAGTCTTACAGACTGAAGCACCGAATCGGCCTCCTGGAGGAGGAGGCTCGAAGCCAGAGATGGGTATATAATGGTGTATACATGTATATACGATATATCCATTGTCCATTGGTCCACAGTGTCCTCTGTCCATCTCTGTCCTGCCGGATCCGTCAACGCATGACTGTGACCAGGCAAATGCAGCGCAGAAGCTGGCAGATTCTGAGGAACGGAGCCATAGCCTCAGCAACGATCCAAACCGAGTCACTGCCAGTCACTGCCATGAGTGTTTCAACACGTAGTATGTGTGCATATAGTGGAAAAAATGTGCCATCTAGCATGATGGGCATGCTAGAAATGGAGAAGATGGTCTAGAGATCGAATATCAAAGTTGATCTGGGAACAAGGTTGCAGTTTGCTATTGCAGCAGCTTGAAGAAGTTACTGTCCAGCCATGCTCTGAGCGGAGTATGACAAATGCATTTTTTCACGGAAGAGAACAAAGTCAACAAAGCACAGTGTCGGAGAATGTCAGTACGAGGAGTGTCTAGGAACTACCTGTACTCGGTAGGAACCACAAAGTTGTAGGAACTACAAAGTACCTTTGTAGTCCATGTGCAATGCTGCGATTTCTTGCCACAGGTCCATTGAAGCTGCCAGAGAGCCGCAGCCAGAGGCCAGCAGACTATTTTCTCTGGTGCTTCACTTGTGCAACCAAAATATGGATCAACCCTGATCGTTTACATCGTTTTTGAATGTTTGTGAGCTGTTCACAAAGGGATGTTTCAGTATGGAAGAGACTGCAATGACACGAAGTCTTTGGAATTGCGGAATGCCAGGTTCCCCTTTCTCGAACAGAAGTCGCACAGGACCGAGACTTGAACTTTGATGGAAAATATACTGTAGAAATATCTGGAAGCTGTGACTGGGAGGCATTCCAGCTTCGCGATGAGTTGGCTGCTTTGCAGGCCTCAACAAAAAGTAGCAAAGCTGTGTAGCCTCACCGATCATCTTTCTTGGTCTTATTCCTTTCCACTTCAATGGCTTAGCTGTGCATTGTGAAATTTAAGAATCCTGTTGTGAACTTGTCTTGAAATTTCTGAAGGTGCGCCAGCTGCAGGATGAGGCAGGATGGTGTAAGCTGTGAAAGAATTTGTTGTGCTGTTCGAAATGGCCATGAGGAACGATTGCGGCGGGTAGTGGGTGATCACCTCCCAAAGTTAAACGTTCAGATGAAACTCTGAAGGCGGCTGCAGTCAGACGCCAGCTGCAAGAAGTGCAAGGGGCTGCGCATGTCCTCGCCTTGCACTTGGAAACAAGAGCGACTTCGGTGTATATATATTTAGAATATTTAGACGCAAACAACAGCAAACAACCCCTGCCTCTTTGGGCTGCCTCTGAGAATCTCTCATGAAGGAGCTTGAAGGAGTCTTCAATCCCCAAGTCTTTGACGCTTTTCTGCTCGATTCGTTTTGATCGCTGTGGGTTCGCGTCTCTAGGCTGGGAGTCTATCTGGAGGTGTGGCTCATCAATCTGCTGGAGAGACCAACAATGAGAATTTGGGAAGGCAAAGGTTACGTGGGGAAGTTGCACTAGGCTAGGCAAGGATCAAGTGGAACAGGGAGGCACAACAACACCTAGATCACCTAGATATACCTAGTAGATATACCTAGATCTTTATCTCCGAGTTTGGGAGGCGACTCCACGTTCGACTATGACACTCCAATGCGCAGGATCCATGCAGTAGCGAATATCTTGTTTGCTGGTCTGGTAGCACAGATTCAGATGTTATCCATTGTTCTCCCGTAGATTCTGTGACATGTTTGCGCTCCTTGGAGGATAACACAACGAGGCAGGATGCGGCAAGATCTTCATCTAGCCAGAACTTAGCTCGTTCTTTTTTTTTAAAACTATTGTACCTCATTGCCTGCCTTTGTTCGAGAGGCCAAGTATCTGCCTTGCCTTTGTCAGCCAGTGTAACTTGGCAGAATCAGGGGTGCTTTCTACAAGATCCAAATGAATCAAGAATCGGGCTTCCTCGGCTAAGTATCCAATTTGGAAGAATATTGGGACGCTGCGCACATCCCAAAAGGTATCCAAGTGTAGGCATCCTGGATTCCTGGTGACAAAGCGCCCAAACACAGGTTTCACCCCACCCTCAAAGCTTGAGGCAGTAAGAGGCAGTAAAGTGTTTTTGCAAAGACCATGTAGCTCCTGCAAGTGGTACTTCAACTGCATGAGAATCCGAAATCTGGGTTGTAAGATTGAAGCCATCAGGCTGTCAGGGTTTCAACTTCCGATAGGTGGGAAGTCCGAGTCCAATGAGTTCCTTGCGAGCCCAAGTAGGGCAGGGTCTCTCAGTGGCCTTGTGGAGCACTGCTTTGTCTGAAGGAAGCTCTGTGTTTTGTCGAGCACCGCATGCACAACGACTTTCTCTAGGTCGCAATGGCCACTACCTTGGGGTCCACCACCTGCAAAGGCTCAGGTGGGGCCGGGGTTCAGAAGCGGGTTGATACATTGTAAACAAGACGCTGTGCGCATGGAAAGAAACACACACGATGGATTTCAAGAATGTGATGGAGAAATTGGTGAGTAGAAGCATCTTAAGATTTATAGCAAGTGGAGTTCGCCGCTACCGGCATGACTCACAGCATGATTGAGAGGACTTGCTTTTTAGCCAAAGTTCAAGTCCAGCTTCTTCCTCTCGTCCTCTGGAGCGATGCTGCAAGTGGTATTGATGTAGTTGCATCTGTGAGGCACCAACACAGTGGTCCAGCATTTTCGTCCTTGTGCTGCAGGATATTTCAGGACGAGTGAGCCATAAAGGCTGAGTTGTCATGGACATTGCGCCCCAACAGCCCAAAGAGGCTTGGCGCCATTTGTCCCGTACGTACATTACAGTTAATGTTCTGGCCTCACACAGGTTGTTTGGCCGTGCTAATGAGAAGGGTGAACAGCTTCGCCCTGCTGAAGTTGTTGCCGACCTGCTACTGGCAGGATAGTCATGGCCGAAAGCAAAGTGATGCCAAAAGGTCAGTCCATTTGTTCGGTCTCATCGGTCTCCAGTCAAGCAACACATTCACAGATTTCAAGGGAAGTTGAATCAGAGCTCTGAGATGCAGAAGTGGTGTGACAAGATCACAAAGCAGAAATGAAGAAGGCACCATCAGGAACTCTTGGCACTGCGATCAGCTTTTAGGCTCAGTTTCTGCCCCGAACAGGGCCTCTTAAGTCCAGGGTGTGCAAAATCTCTGATTGGGTGGCCCAGAAAGGGAGGGTCCTGACATGGCAACTTTGAGTTTCACAGAGGATGAACTCTGCCATGTTTCCCAGGTGGAGAGATGGAAGGTCTTGGCAGCTATGGTGCATCTGCCGGATTCTAAGGGGTTCTGAGGGCAGGGGAAACCGAGACCGCATACCGAATCTAAGGCTGCTCGTCCGGCTGCTGCGGGGCAGCCGGCCACGCAGCAACTCCCAAAGTCTCTCGGACGCAGTCAGATCATGACCTGAGTGGGTGGAAGATTAACGGCTTACACGTCCCCAGTCAATGCCCATGCCAGAAAGTCCACAGGCACTTGCGTGATGATTTGGAGATTCAGCAACTTTGTGCCAATGCCTTAGATCTTGTTTTCTCCTCCAAGACCACGTGACAATCGAATACAATCTAAGTGGTATCATTTGTAGTTTGCAGCCGCCTGCATCAAGATGGATTGGCATGGGGTTTTGTAATTGCGTGCAGATGGATACAAACTTGAGGACCTCTACCAGTCGCAATTGGCAGAGCTGAATGCCTGCCATTCACTCTTGACAGTTGTCCGCGTCTCGAGATTCTAGTCGAAACAGATTGAAATATCTTAGCTTGTGGTATGTCATTGCAATATGTGTCAATAAGGGATCTTCCACCCAAGGATCAGGAAAGACTGGCAACGATGTCTCGCGCTCGGGAGAGCGGACGTACACTAGTCACTTATTCCCCCGGGTCTTTTTTTCCTTTGGATTTTCATCATCCTTTTACCACGAGATTGCCTCTCAGGCTCGCCCCATATGTGAATGCCTCTGGTGAACTGGTCATGGAGGAGATGCTTTGCTGTCTGGTTGATCTTCTTGGATGTTCTTGGCAACTGTTATCTAATTTGACTGGAAGATTTGACATCGAATCGCTTTGTGCCCACCAGGCTCCAGATCCGGATGTGATGCTGTTCAAGCATGGCTTGGATTTGCGACTGAAGGCTTGGAGCACGAATCCATGTGTGCTGACAGACTTTTTTGGAAAAATGCAGCAGTTTGCTGCAGGAATTCGAGGAAGACTGCAAGCGCATTCAACAGTCAATGCCCAAGTCCTCACTGAAACACTGATCTCAAGATTTGAACCTTTTTGAGACCTTTAAAGGATTTTAAAGGGATATTCAAAACTTGCAGATCTGAGGACTGAGCAGAAGTTACAAGACAAAATCGACAGCGCCGCTTCAGATTATGAGCAGGTTTTGAGTTCCGCTTGGAATAGCATTACTAATAGTTGAAAAAATGCTGTAAAATAATCAATTGTACAGCTCCACTGCACTTCGAGCTCTTTGTGACAGCTTGAACATTGGGCTTTCATATGCTTTCATTGACTTGCTGAAGAGAGGTCTTTGCTAGCCCCATGCAGGCGATTCATGGGATGGCCACCGCGACAGATGCTCGTATTTTCAAAAGACTCAGAGAACAGCAACGGCAGATCGAGCTGCAGCAACAGGAGCAAGTTGGATGATGGATGTAGATCGTTTTCCTTTGACTCTTGACTTACTGAAATTGTTCGTGCCATTTTCCAGACATCTAGAAATTCGAGCGGGTTCAAGACCCGTTTCCTGACATGGAGGAGATCGACCAAATTCGCTTCGAGAAGGAAATCCTGCCAAGCACCTAGGAAAATCACTGTCCCACCATGCACACGCCAATCGTCTATTGTCAGTTGAGAGTCTGACTCGGATTGGTGAGGCAGGAAGAAACGAAGCGTCTGCGAGAAATCTCCAGAAAGGATGCAATGAGATCCAGGCCAGTGGCTCTGGATGGCTCTGGATGGCTCTGGCATCTCCTTGTGGTTGGAGATCTTAAATCTTGATCAGAATGATCAATAATGACCTAACAGTATGATAGAATATGTTGATATGATATAGTATGTGATATATATATATGTATATATTATACATGTAATACCAATTAACCCCGTATAATATAATGTAATACGTAATACAAATTTAAGGGCTGCCGCCCCTGCCGCCGACCCCGGAAGAATGGTCAACTAACCAGTTTGTTTTCCGATTCTGTTGATTCTGCGCTACCGCGGTACGACCATTTATAAGCGGTTTCTCGATATTC
>Ga0126342_10007280_pt1 | contig 19737 bp, 11 predicted proteins | sample Cyp1metagenome_FD_92528 | JGI IMG/M metagenome (GOLD analysis project Ga0126342, IMG submission 92528) | Coral microbial communities from Lord Howe Island, Old Settlement Bay, Australia - Cyphastrea 1 metagenome | ecosystem: Host-associated > Invertebrates > Cnidaria > Coral ... | reverse complement strand
TGATCTCCCAAATTGTGAGCGAGAGTTTGCGCTGGAAGGTGTTACACATCTTGAAGGAGCACCTCAGGGAGAATATCATCTCCCCAGCAGCCTTAGAAGTATCACTTTTGACCACAATTTCAAACAAAGCCTGGAGCGGGTGACCTTGCCATCAAGTCTTCAAAGCTTGCATTTTGGCCAGAATTTCAACCAAAGCCTGGAGCGGGTGACCTTGCCATCAAGTCTTCACATGTTGACTTTTGGCTACGGTTTCAACCAAAGCCTGGAGCGGGTGACCTTGCCATCAAGTCTTGAATTTTTGAGTTTTAGCTACTGTTTCAACCAAAGCCTGGAGCGGGTGACCTTGCCATCAAGTCTTGAATGTTTGCTTTTTGGCCATGAGTTCAACCAAAGCCTGGAGCGGGTGACCTTGCCATCGAGTCTTCAAAGCTTGAGTTTGGGCGGCAAGTTCAACCAAAGCCTGGAGAGGGTGACCTTGCCATCAAGTCTTCAAAGCTTGAGTTTTGGCGGCTGTTTCGACCAAAGCCTGGAGCGGGTCACCTTGCCATCCAGTCTTCAAAGCTTGAGTTTTGACTACTGTTTCAACCAAAGCCTGGAGCGGGTGACCTTGCCATCGAGGCTTCAAAGCTTGAGTTTTGGCGACTGTTTCGACCAAAGCCTGGAGCGGGTGACCTTGCCATCGAGTCTTCAAAGCTTGAGTTTTGGACAGAATTTCAACCAAAGCCTGTTGCAGGTGAGCTTGCCATCGAGTCTTCAAAACTTGAGTTTGGGCGGCAAGTTCAACCAAAGCCTGGGGCGGGTCACCTTGCCATCAAGTCTTCAAAGCTTGAGTTTTGGCGACGATTTCAACCAAAGCCTGGAGCGGGTGACCTTGCCATCAAGTCTTCAAAACTTGAGTTTTGGCCACGATTTCAACCAAAGCCTGGAGCGGGTGACCTTGCCATCAAGTCTTCAAAACTTGAGTTTTGATTACGATTTCAACCAAAGCCTGGAGCGGGTGACCTTGCCATCAAGTCTTCAAAGCTTGAGTTTTGGCGACTGTTTCGACCAAAGCCTGGAGCGGGTGACCTTGCCATCGAGGCTTCAAAGCTTGAGTTTTGGCGACTGTTTCGACCAAAGCCTGGAGCAGGTGACCTTGCCATCGAGTCTTCAAAGCTTGAGTTTGGGCGGCAACCAAAGCCTGGAGCGGGTGACCTTGCCATCAAGTCTTCACAGCTTGAGTTTTGGCCACGAGTTCAACCAAAGCCTGGAGCGGGTCACCTTGCCATCAAGTCTTCAAAGCTTGAGTTTTGGCCACAAGTTCAACCAAAGCCTGGAGCGGGTGACCTTGCCATCAAGTCTTCAAATTTTGAGTTTTGGCCACGATTTCAACCAAAGCCTGGAGCGGGTCCCCTTGCCATCAAGTCTTCAAAGCTTGCGTTTTGGCGACATGTTCAACCAAAGCCTGGAGAGGGTGACCTTGCCATCAAGTCTTCAAAGCTTGAGTTTTGGCTACTGTTTCGACCAAAGCCTGGAGCGGGTGACCTTGCCATCGGGTCTTCAAAGGTTTGGTGCTTTCAGTGGTGGCCATTCATCATGTCTGGTCTGTGTGAGTTCCGCAGTTTTTTCTTAGTTTCGTTTCTCAGGTGCCCTGATATCGGAGCAAAAGCGGTCTCTTGTGTTCCCGCGTGGGCGTTCTAGTAAACCCTGGCCCAGGCGTTCCCATCACTTTGTTTTTTATTGCTTTTTGATGGGAACCAAGCAGCTAAATATGAGACTATCTCTGGTTTAGCCATCCATTATGGCCCTGAATCAATATCTAAGCCGAGCTTTAAAAATGCATCGCAAGACTTCAACATTCACCGCAAAAATTAGGCCGTAGGTGAGTATGTGTAATAAGCAAGCAGCTGCCCAAAATTGGGTAGTTGACCAGCCCAATCTGGTCTATGTTTTGGTGGTTGACATCAGAGAACTGTGAGATTATTTTTTGTTTTGGTACCATTTACCGTTTACCAATATTTAACCCAACAACAATCCTGATTGGAACACGAGGTTTGACTATGCATTTTCGGCATGATGTCAACCCAGGATCAATAACCTCTGACCCTTAATACCCCCCCCAAAAAAAAAGATAAGCTATTATTAAGGCTGGTAGCCACCCGATGAATGGACTTGGTCTATCAACTAGTGGTAATTGGGAACATTACCCACTTAAAACTAAGAACTTAGACTTATATAATAGTGATCTTACTAGACGCAACGCCCACCATTTGCCCCACAGTTTGGTGGGAGTTGAATCGTACTAGTACCCACTTTAACGATCGGTAATTTCTAGAAGCCAGACTTCAACTAGTGTTCATCAAGCCTGGGTTAACTTGACCAACCAGGTACAGCATGCCCATGGCCTCGGCCTCGGTGACATAAGTTGAGCATGTCAGCAGGAAAAAAAGGCCAGGTTGGTTATTTGAGGATTTATCCCCACATTGACAGTCCGTAGTCCGTAGTAAACAATACTGGTTGGTGGTTTGGAAATACTTTATTTTCCATATATTGGGAATAATAGTCCCAATTGACGAAGTCATATTTTTCAGAGGGGTAGGTATACCACCAACCAGAATAACATGTGGTTTCAGGATTTCGTCAGTCCGAGGGTCCCTGAAATTCTTGTGCTTCAGCCTTTCGTGGCCGATTTTCCCCCTTGATTTTCCCCAAAACTCTGTGCCCTCCCCGATTCTGGCCATTCGTCTTAGGTTCCATTGAACGGTCCCATGCTCCAGCAGTGTTTTTCGGGGAGGACAGGCTGTTTTGCACCGACTGGGACAACATGGGAGAACCTTGCTGACTGGTCAATGTTGTGGTTTCATGGTTGATTTGAAGGCTTTTTGTTTTCGACACCAACAGGTGAACCATCAAAAACACCTATCCCATCCCATTATCCTGGTTGGTTAGTGGGCATCTTGATTATGGGTCATGATTGTCCCCAAATAAACCAGGTAGTATTGCAAATACTGTGGCACAATTTTACCATAGTGACCACTAGTATATTCAATATGGTATCATTTTCTATGCAATCATTGCCATTAATTGCTGAGTATTCAGTATTTCCCATGTATTTCAATTAATCACCGCTCAACAGGGGTATGTTAAAATTGGTCGTTGGGATTGATATGTTTGGATTTGGACTTGGCTGACATTCTCCAAAATGGTGAGATTGAGATTCAAAGAACATTGCGGACTTGCGGACTTGCGGACTTGCGGGTGCATCAAAGGCATCGTAGGGGTAGTCCACTCATCCACCCATACATCATTTATCAACTAGGGGATATTTGAATCATACCCCATAGGATCCGTGTATGGTATATATTTGATGGGATCCATGTTACCATATATAGCAGCACCATGGATCCTATGGGTACGCTTGGATTCCCTACAATATAGGTAACCACCCAAAAATACTACGGATGCTTCAGGTTCGCCCTTTGGAAAAAAACCCTGCCCTGCCGAGAAAAAAACACTGGGACAACCGGGGGAGAGCTGACACTGAAATCCATCATTAGGTAGGCAACCTTGGCAAACTAGGACGCAGGGTTTTCATAGTCATGGAGGTACCCTCTGGTTATGTCAAAATAGCTATTGAAAATGGCCATTTATAGTGAGTTTTCCCATTCAACATGGAGATTTTCCAGTTCGTTATGTAAACGTTTACTACAAGGGAAAAGTAAGGGCTTTACACATATGTGGGACCCTTTTTTATCAGGGTCTGGGGCTGGGAATAGATGGTGAATCTCCATGATGGGTGAGGATTGTTGGGAGACTAGAAGTTTGTGGCAAATTCCTGTGACCATATCGTGGTTGATGGTCATGTTGCACCAATCTACTAAAGATATACATATATATATATATGTATATGTAGAATATATATATATATATATACATATGTATATGTATATGTAGAATATATATATATGTATATGTATATGTAGAATATATATATATATATATGTATACATATATTGCTGATTGGTGTTCTGTTGAATAGTTCAATCATCATGTGTTTTGAACGTTTTGCTGCTTGTTATTGTCCATTCTGTCCAATTGGCGCTTGCGCCACTCCCGTTCCGTTCTCCACTTGTTCTTCTTGTGTATACACAGTAATGTCAACCCTGGATTAATAAACCCCTAGGCTGTTTAATTGGAAGGGTACCATTTAAGTATCAGATTTTGACTATTGGGGGAATACCCCCCTAATTTTAATAAACCATGGTTTAGCAAAATCCGGGGTTGTCATTATATACATTACATCTCGGTGTTTGATGTTGTTTTAATGGAAAATCATGAGCATAAAAAGCCGCTGGTCCCAAATCTGACTGTTGGTTCCAAGTCGGTTGATGACAACCAGTTGACTTGCCAGTTTTCAGGTAAAAGAATCTGGGTAAATTATAACAACCTCACTGTTCTTCCTCACTGGAATCATGATTAGTAAGGAGAATCATCCCCAAATGGCCGAACTATTCAGGTTAGTGAAATATTATCATGTACCCAGATGAATGATTATGTTGACTTGCTAAAGAATTGACTTTGTAGATTGTCTTTAATCTTTGAAGTTAAACAGCTTCAAGTATCTTCCATGATGTTTCAATTCAAGTCTCAAATATACAAGGTGGTGCCCCCCCCAGTTATAAGTTGGTTTATAATACCCAGTAACTATAGATATGACCCCCTAATCAACCCTAGTTATTGGACTTATGTTCACCAACTTAGCTAACGAACTGGGGCACCACCTTGTAGTGTCAACCATCATCCTTTAGCACTTTAGCAGCTCCGGTGAGCTGAGGTCAGAAAAACCCGGGCATCAATGGCACCAATGGCCAGGAGCGTGATTTTTCTGATGGCTACGAAAAATCCCATGGGGAAATCCACACGTTTGGGAAAAAATCACCATTTTTTAATGGGAAATCCTTAGATATCTTGGGTAATGATAGGGAAATGTCTACAGATATTGGGATATAATCTGGTTGGTGGTGACTGGAACATGAATGGATTATGACTTTCCATATATTGGGAATAGTAATCCCAACTGACGAACTCATATTTTTTCAGAGGGGTTGAAACCACCAACCAATAATCCTTTCCCACTAAATACTGATTCTCCCCCCCAAAAAAAATAAAGACCTGGAGCATAGTTTTATATCATTGGTATGTAGTATTGGGCTGAGAAGTTTCCCCCAGTTTACCTTGTCTCAAAATCCATCAGCACCCAACCGGTGAAATCGAATTGAAATATAGCCAAAAAAATGAATTCCGAAGCTTTCCCCTAACCCATATGCTCCATGTGTGGTATATGTACCTACATTTGGGTGATTTTTAGGGCCAATGTTGTTAAATATTCCATACATGGAGCATATGGGCAATAATCAAATCAAATCCTTGATTAAACTGATTAAACGAATAGATTGCTGTCAGGGACCGTAATAATAAACCGCCCCGAACCAACTACTTGTTATGATTAGTGTGTGAAACTGTCAAATGGGACCTTGATGTTTAGTTTTTGTTTCAAGGGGAAGAATAAAAAAATCACATTGACCAACCGCAATTTTCCCAAAACTGGGTATGGACCCTAGCCTTTAGTATTTGGGGCACGTTAGTAGGGGGAAGGGATTAGTGTACAAATTGATGAAATTCACTTATGGAAGCCTATCATGAAATGTAGATAATTCTCCATTTTCAAACCATGGTTTGTGTACATATGTTTGTTGTTACCCTCTTTGGGTAGTCCTCCACTTGATTTGTTTTCCCCATGGTAAAGGCACCACCAGGACTATGGAATCTCGGGCATGGGATTCAAGCGAAGGGATAGCCTCAAAGTTGTAAGGAAAGCATGGAGCAGTTCTGAGACATGATACTGTGGATGGAGGAAATCCTGCACCAGTTAATAGATGGTTTATCCCATTTTAATCCCATTATTTACCATGTTTTATAGTTCCCAATAGTTACCCTGCCTGGTGCAGGATTTCTTAACCATCCACAGTAGGATAGCCATATGCTCCATGACTCCATGTTGCTGGAATATGCACACCAGTCCATTGGCCCTTGTCCAAAATCACCCAGTTTTGTAGGTACATATACCAGCACCATGGTTCGCATATGGGATACAGCTGGTATAAAAATAATCAGATACAGGCAGAAAATCACGGTATAGTACCCTCTGGTAAACGTTTACATAATAGCTATGGAAAATCACCATGCTATTAATGCGTAAATCCACGAACTAAATCACCAATAATCACCATTTTCAAGTTCGCAAACTGTAAATGTTTACCAGGCCGGGTATTCAATGATCGAGTGAATCAATGGAAACCCAAGCAGTTGGTGCTTTGGAACATGAATGGATTATTTTCCCCAATAGGTTAGGATGATGATCCAATCTGACGAACTCCATCATTCGTCTGGGGGGTAGGTTGAAACCACCAAGCAGATTTGTTTGTTGCAATTTCTAGAGAAATTCCAGCAGTTTTTTTTTCACATCTTTAAAAGATGGTTTGTCGCCATTTCTGATCATGACCTGATCAAAGTCCAATCATCTTTGTTTGTCCATTGGACACATGCTTGTCAAACTGCTAAACAGATTTATCACAATGCTTTTCTTCGCCACAATGCCAAGCTTTGCCGTTCAAAATAAATCTGGTTTTGGTGCTCCGTCTCTGTTGGTTCGGGACACAAGAATGATACGCATCCGATAAGTTCTTTCACTTACTTTCTCGATTTTTTTTAAGTCCCAGATGCTCCATGTCTGGTCTGCGTATCTTCATTTGGATCAGTTTTTGGGGCAACCATGTTGGTAAATATTATAATTTAGCTTAGTGAAATATGATAGTTTACCCATATATATATACTATATATCATATTCCAGCACCATGGGGCATATAGAAATGGCACTGGCGTCGGCCAGGAGTTCCCAAAGACGGTGAATGAGGCCGACTGAGATGATGACTTCGTTCCCGGGGTATATTCAATGGCCATTTCAGGAACCTAAATTGGAGGTACCTACCATATATAAGGCCTATGTAAGGCAAATCATCTTCCGGCTCACGAATTTTTCGGCTAATCATCTTCCAGAGAATCACACCATACAAGGTGCTGCCCCAGTTCGTTAGCTAATTTGGTGAACAGAAGTCCATTGTTACTAGGGTTGATTAGGGGGTTATATATATATATAGTTAATGGGGATTATAAACCAACTTATAACTGGGGGGCACCACCTTGTACCATATATAAGGCCTATTTTTCAGGGCTATGTAAGGGAATATCCCCTCAAAATATGGCCTTATATAGTACTAACGTACCTCCATTTTAGGATCCTGAAATTCCCATTGATATACGAAGCGAATATTGTATAGCGACGGACGTGTACTTAGAACATACTTTGGAAAACATATTCTAAGTAAATGTCCTCCACTATAGTATAAAATTGTTTTGGTGTTGAACTAAGGTATGATTTTTGGTAGATATGATTATATACTTAGTATATTATATATATATATATACTGGGGATTACGCACCAACTTATTGACGAAGTTAGTGAATGAACTTTTAAATTTGGGCTCATAATCCACTACAACTGGGACATTTTGGCGGGTCATCACATGCTAATGTTTTACTAACTTCCAAGCACGGTGTAGGTGGGTTCCAAGAATCTTGGGACATAACTTCATATCAAGTTACCTTCGTCAAATGTGTCAATGGAAATCCACTGCTAGATAGTTTTTGTTTCTCTCTGGTAATCAGAGGTGGCAAGGGAAAATCACCTATAAATGCAGGTTGTATCGGGAAATCATGGACTTCAATGGTGGATGTTCGATTGCCATTGAACAGTGACTGATGGATTTTTTGCCATTGCCATGATGCTGTTGGTATTTGTTGGTCCAGCGACATTGCCAGGGGATTGCCATTGAACGCAAGATGATGCTCTGTCAAGTACTGTACCCTCCAAGAAATATATCGTTTAGAGATGTTTTTTGATGTTTTTTGTTGATTACTATCTTTGGGTACCTAAGGGTAAGTCAACCTGAGGCTACTGGGCTTCAGCGTTTCTGAGTGGAGATCATGAATGTTTTTTTAAAGTTCTGTTAGTGTCAACCATATTCTCAAGGATTATCACAATGTCTGGCATGTCACCGGGAGAGAGGAATTTGCCCTTGCAGAGTGACTCGCGTCTTCTCCCTGATCATTTCTGTTCCTGAGATAAAGACCTCGACGAAAATTGCACTCAAAGTGAAGGTTGTTTTCTTTGAATTGTAAGTTAGTTTTTTTGCCATGTATATCCTATACTATCAACTAACATCAACTAAGCATTTCCTTGATTACGATCAGATCGATATTGAAGATGTTCGCTGTTGTTCACCCCCTACAAGGTGGTGCCCCCCCAGTTATAAGTTGGTTTATAATCCCCAGTAACTATAGATATGACCCCCATAACCCCCAGCTATTGGACTTATAAACCAACTTAGCTAACTATGGGGCACCACCTTGTATGGTGTGATTCTCCGGAAGATGATTAGCCGAAAAATTCGTGAGCCGCGGGGTTTTAACCTTTTCCCAGGAGGTAGACGAGCTGCGATTTCCAAAAGCCATGGAATACTTGAAGGACTGCGGGGGGCCATCAACATTCATCTGCAGGGGATTTTAAAGCTGCAAAAATTTTGAGTTTGCACCAAAGAAAAACACAACATATGGACAGAGAATTTTTCAGGTTTGCAAAAGAAATCGAGGAGAAAGTGGTTTTTCAATGGGTTTTCAGCATACCCTCTGGTAAACGTTTACATAACTATGGAAAATCACCATTTTTAATGGGAAAATCTAATGAAAATCCACTATAAATGGCCATTTTCAAGTTCGCAAACTGTCAACGTTGACCAGGCCGGGTCGCTTAAGCAGATGTCGAAGATGTCGTTTCGCTTCCCAGGATCTGAGCCCGAGTCCCTCCGAGGCAGCGCTGGTCATCCATGACGGCTTCTATCCCATGACGGAGCCATGGTGCTGGTAGAAAAATGAAAAAAAATGACTGGGGTTTTTCTTGATGGGATCCATGGAGCACCAAAAAAACAGCAGCACCGTTAGGATCCTACGGGGGATTGTTTGGGGAAAATCATCCCATGGTGAGTTGTCCATTGCCGCGTTGAAAAAGCCGGAAGGTGAAATGAATACCCATGACGGATCCATGGTGCTGCTATATATGGCAACATGGATCCCGTCAATATACCCCAGTCTTTTTAGCTGTTAGCATATATACCAGCACCATGGATCCGTTTTTGTGCTAACAGATGGATAAACTCAACCAGCATCCTGCTTGGTGTTTTCAGGCCAATAGACCACCACGATAAATGGGATGTCAACTGGTTCAATGTTTGGAACAATCTTGAATGGTCGTGTCCAGAAACGGATTATACACCCTTTGGTAAACGTTTACATAACTTTGAATAACTATGGAAAATCACATTTTTGTTAAGGGGAAGACTCACTCACTATAAATGACCATATTCAATAGCAAACTGTTAGTTTACCAGAGGGTGTGTATATATATATATATATACACTCCTCAAAATGGTTTTCTGTCACAGAGACATTAAGTTACCATCAATGCGGGGATGTTCAACAATCCTTGAGACACATTGATAGTTGATCATCATGTCCTCGTTTTTTGGTTTAAGACACTATTAATAGACTATCCATATTAACAACCATCCATGCACAAAAAGATGTTCGATGCATCCATGAATCCTACTAGAGGTTAAGACCTTGGGGAATCAACCAGTTGAGCAAACAGAGTATGACAGGTCAGAAAATAAGGGTTAGTTAATATCTAGTGATAGTGTTGTAACTAACACCCCCAAATTATACCTTAGCGTGCGATATATATATATATATACATATATATATAAATACATATATATATATACATATATATATACATATATATATATACATATATATGATCACAATCATATTTAAACGTCTAAGTCTATGACTAATTTTCGTCTCTTTGGTATGTTTGCATGTAGATTTGCATTCAAATATATATATATATATATATGTGTGTGTGTGTGCATTTGTATGTAAAATTAGTGTCATTTCATCTCATTGGATATTGCAGATGTGGACGTGGTATGATTTTGTCGCTTTGTGCGGACGAAGTTTTGGAAGCGTCCAGAGTAGACAGTGAGCACACCTATGGCCCGAAATACCAGATATAAGTACATAAAAATCCCATTTATGGAATGTTCAATCCCATTGAAATAACCAGTGAAATAACCATTTATAGTTGGTAAAGGGCCATAAGTGTAACATCCATCTTGGAGGCAGTTTGATGTGACAAACAAAAAGCGCACTCTCACGAACCTAGCGAGCGAGTACCATGTAGGCCGGACCTCTTCAAAATATTCTCTGGCCCAGATCCAGGCGCTCATCGACAAGATGAGTAACTTGGAATGACAAGTCAGCGGCCCAAAAAGCGAACAGAATCTCTCTTTGAAATCAGTATCCAACAAGGTCTTGACGCAGGTCACGAACATCAATTCGAACCTGAAGCTGCTCCAACAGGAGTTGAAAAGCTCAAATGACGCATTGGCTGATGCCCTGAACAAAGGACTCAATGCCATGGCCACGGCCTGCCTACGGCTACCCCACAAACACCTGTGATGGGGGAGATACCTGCAATGCCAGCAATGGCTCATTCTGGGTCTCAGGGAGTTGTTGGTTCAGCAGGGTATGTGCCTACGTATGGGCAGGGTATCAAGCGAGGACTGGACAGTATCCAGTTATGGGGAAAGGAGTTCCCACTGCTCCCTCCATGCCTGCGGCACCACCCAATCTGCCAGCACCAGTCCTCAGCTCTCTTTTTGTGGCTAATCATCACAACATTATTCAACTATTTGCAAAAACAATGGCCATCATAACCATGATATTTAATTACTATGTGTTTTCATTGCTAATCAACCATGACATTGCTAATTATTGAATATCACAATTATTAATCATTACCAATCGTTATCGTTAATAATTATGATGTTTAATGGAGCCATTCAAAAATACCTTGGTTCATTAGTTGATTTAGGGACTTAAATCCAAACGAATTTATTGGGGATTTCCAGAAGCCATAGGAGGGAAACCTATCAACTATCAACCAACCAGTATTTTGAGATAGGATAGGGGTTGCATAATCCCATAGTGAAACTGACTACTACATGTTGATACTGATTTTTCACAAAACACAATTCGTCAGTTTCATTAAGACTAAGAAAATCATCACAATATGCGCAGAAAAAAACAATTGTTGTCAAGCAGCAATCTCCAGACTCCAGTAGTAACTGTTGATTATCATGAGTTGTAACAATAGTGACTAGTCATGATTCAATCACTATTGTACATCATAATAGATGATTAAATCATGACTAATTATCACTACCATTATCATAATAGTAATAATTGTTGATTGTCATGATGTGTAGCAATAGTTTTGATTGTTGATTATAGTAATTCTTAATTAGTAATTATTGCTATTATCATAGTAAGTGTTAATTAGTCATGATTCAATCAATAAATAATTAGTCAATAATGACTAGTCAATGATAATTATAATGATTATTGTTGATTATCGTAATGGCAATAGAGTTTTTCCATTGTACATACCATGCCATCTCCTCGCTGCAGGGCTCCTCCCGCCCTGCCATCCGCGTTGTCGTGCTCGGGGCTCCACGTGTCGGGCGGCCCGGGAAGCCACGGTGCTACGGACCAAGGGGGAGAGCCACGTGACTTGGGCAGGAACAGTGGAGGAAAATTCAAGGAAGGGGAGGAAACTGAGGTTTAACCAATAGAAATGATGATTTTAAGAGTTTAACCAGCAAGTATTAGGTTTTAACCATCAAAAATAGGGATATCATTCAGTAGGTATACAATGATAGTTGACCATCCAAAATGCTACAATGTGGGGCCCCCTAGTCACAAGTTGGTAAAAATAACACCATCTAACTATAGTTGTAACTACCATAAATACGAGTTATTGTAGTTGTGTTCACCAACTTAGCGATCAACCGGGGGCCCCACATTAGTTATGTGAATGATGTTTGTTTCCGTTTTATGGGGTATTCCAGGAAGTTACCATGGGGTAAACTCATGATGTGGGTGGAAACCATGGCCCATTTATAGATTGGTTGGTCGTTTGGAACATTTATATTTTTTCATTCAGTTGGGAATAATGATCCCAACTGACGAAGTCATATTTTTCAGAGGGGTAGGTGAAAAACCACCAACCAGTAGATGATTGACCTCTAGAAGACGGTGATTTTCCACATTTATTAGTCATCCTTTACAGGAGAGTTACCTAACTCTATCCGTGGTATCCATCCCCACTGCTCGCCCCCTTGAGGTTGGGAAGAGCAGTGTCACGAAAGTGTTGGCGGAATATTTGGACATGAACTATCTGGAGGAGCATCAGTGAGGAACAACTCCAACTAGTTTTATGATGTTTTATGGAAAAGTGGGGAACAACTATCCAGTTGATAGACCTGGTGGTGAGATAAGTTTCCAACAAAATTTGAGGATTTCATGCAAGAACTCGATGAATGAACTGATCAGTTACTAAGTGGTTTTTCGGACACCAGGCAAACCTTGGTTCAACATGTTCGTGTCTTTCGTCAGGATGAACGGAGGAATGTACTAACCTTTCGCCCAAAATTCATGTGGTTTCTTCAAGGAAAATATCCGTCGGACACCATGGAAAAATTAAGGATAGAGTTCCCAATGGTTAATCCCAGCATGTCGGGAGTCTACCTTTGGAATATTCGTACGTAGAATATAATATATTTTGGTTGGTGGTTTGGAACCATGGAAATTTATGACTTCCCATAACAAGTTGGGAATGCCATCATCCCAACTGACGAAGTCCATCATTTTTCAAAGGGGTAGGCGAAAAACCACCAAGCAGTATTGGACGTTTTCTATGGCCCTCTCAAGCACATCCATGCATGAAAATCTATGAGTACTGTTCCTGGATCAGGTAGGTGATGTTTTCTGCATGTTTTTTTCCTAAAAAAGCCGCCTTTTTAGCGAAGCGTTTCAGGATGATGCTGGTATCCCATGTTCAACATGGGATAACCATCCTGGTTTGCTCATGAAGTACCTTAAAATCTGGGTAAATTTTATCACGACCGAACCCTGTTCTCCCGAAGCCTGGAATCATGGTTTTTCTAGGGAAATCATCCCCTTTTTATGGCCGAACTATTCAGGTTAGTGAAATAGTATAATTTACCTGGATAAAGTTGCGATTTTAACAGGGGAAGGTGATCAGTAATCAGCAGATTTGTTGGCAAACGTATGTGTAGCCCTTCTGAGCTGAAGAGGGATAGTTTTCCAGAAACAGTGCATTTTGTTTGTGCAGCCCTGGACTCATCTTATGTTAGTCATTCGGAATGGGAATCCAAATCTGATTGTTGATGAAACCAGAAATATAATTGATGGTTTCAAATTTGGTGTCCTATCCCAAGAGATATAAAATGTTTAAAATGAGAGTTTTTCCAGTTGACTTTCTGATTGGTGGTTTCAAACATGTTTTATTTTTCCATTCAGTTGGGAATGTCATCATCCCAACTGACGAAGTCATATTAATCAGAGCAGTAGGCGAAAAACCACCAACCAGATATTATGAACCATCATTAACCATATAATAACCATTAATATTAACCATTATTAACCAGGTATATTAACCAACCAGGATGGTAGGTTGAAACCACCAAGCAGTCATGGTAGGTATACCCCTAGCAACGTTGCGGGTCACTAGGGTCACATCGATCCCCGGTCACTAATATTCGTTTGACCGCCATGATTCTTACGTGCTGGTTGCATGGTTCTGAAAAGAAATAGCTATACCCATAGCTGGAGGATTGCGAGGAGGACAGTCAGAAGACTTTGCGCCTCGATGATGTGAAGGCAGAAGACCTTGGTCCAGATTCCGCTTTGACAGTGGATGGCAAGCGCTATACTTGCCGCATATGTCTGGGCAGGAATTCTATGAGATGTATGCAAATTGGAGTGAGAAGCCCTGCCATCGCACCAGCTTCAAGCGCTACTATGATGTTAGCATATATATATATTATATATACCATACATGGATCCTATGGCTATAGTAATCCCCAAACAACAAACTGGAAAATTAGAATTTTCGATGGGTAAACTATGGAAAATCACCGTTTTTAATTGGTAAATTATGGAAAATTAGAATTTTGTAGCTGGGTAAATCAACTGTAAATGGCCATGTTCAATATGGCTTTTCTTAGTGGTGCGTTTTACATAGGGAATGGATGGGAATGGGGAAATGGGATTATTATTGATAGTTAGCCGGTGGATCATTCCCGAAAATTCCCTGCTAAGCACCAGTAAGAATAGATGGAAAAGTAAATCACCATCAAATTAGTATGGATTTACTGTTCCATCTATTTGGGGATGACTATATTATTGACTGGAGGCCTGCGCCCGCCCGCCCTTGGTGGGGCCCGTGCCAAAGGTCAAACATGCATAAGATTAGAAAAGTCATAAGCCACATGAAGCCACATATAGATTTGAGTGGAAGATACCGGAAGGTACTGAGGGTCATCCGCAATGTCAGCCATGGAGGATGAACGTGTACATCGTGTCGCGCAGAGGGCGGCCACAAAGTTTGGGGCCCGTTTTCGTCACAGCGATGATTTTTCAGTTGAATGGGTTGAAGAAGAGTGTGACATTGTGAGAGCCGGTCGCAAAGCTTCACCCACCATGCGCAAGTTGTACAACACAGTCTGGGAGATTCTAGATAAGCAGTTTCCAACAATTACTTGGCCGTGTTGGCCAGACCAGCGAGATCTTACGCATTGAGATTCACATTTTCACGATCTGATACTTGCCAAACCGTTAAAGAAGGAAGTCATCGAGGGCATGTACTCGCTTCTTTCAATTGAGATAGCTGCTAAAAAGGGCTTCCAAATCGACAAACCTGCATTGTTTGAGAAGATCCATGGCTCTCCGCCTCTACAATCGGATCTTCCACCACGCCCAGATACTAACCATGTACGTCGTGAGGATGATGATGACGATGATGATGATGACGATGATGATGAGGAGGAGGATGATGAGGATGATGATGATGATGGAATGATAATGATGCCGACAGATAGCAAGATGTCACAGAAGCCACGTGATTTCACAATATTTCACATTCCCTTCGACGTGCCAACCAAATGCCAGAATATATATCATGTATATATTATATGCTAGCGTGTGCTAGCTACATGTGGTCAAACCGATATTTAGCTGACATCGCCACTGCTACGCTTTCACTCCCCTGACCATGTCCAAACACAACCTCCGTTTGACCATTTTACCGTTCTACTGTCGCCCCTGGTCCCTTCTGCCTTTTACCATTTTACCGTTTTACCGTCGCTGGCCGCCTCTGCCTTTTACCGTTTTACCGTTTTACCGTCGCTCCTGGTCACCTCTTCCTTTTACCGTTTTACCGTCGCTCCTGATCACCTCTGCCTTTTACTGTTTTACCGTTTTACCGTTCTACCGGCACGCTTCCTCACCGGACCACCCGTAAGCAAAAGACATACACAACGCTAGCACAGACGGACACGGACATGGAGACATTTGGCTGAAACTGGAGCTCCGACTCGGAAGGTTGTTAAAGCTGCTGGCTATGGTTGGATCCGATGATGAGGTCGTGGTGGTGATGCCAGCGAAGACGATTGCCATGCCAGCAGAGGATGTTGCTGCAGAAGGGCAGCAAGATTCCACGCCTCAAAAGAGACCACGCAGAAGCAGTGGAGGAAGTGCCAGCCGCCACAAGATTGCTGTGAATGTGGTGATGGCCCACCGGTGTGAATCCAAAACTATCATCGACATCGAGGACTACTTGCTTGACCTCTCGGAAATGAAGGATGTCCATGAGCGAGGCGACAAAGGTGGCAGCCGAAAGGTGCTCTGAGTGAGTTTAGCGGATCCAGGAGTGCTCATGTGGATTCGGCAGCCCAATGTGCCAAACGTTGCTTTCTGAATTGCCTAGAAACTAGCTTCAAACCTTCCATTTGCCTTCCTTCCTGCACTGCCAGCTCCCAACTTGCCTGCGTCCTCTTGCAGCTGGCTGGCAGCCCAGAGTGCCAAACGTTGCTTTCTGAACTGCCTAGAAACTAGTTTCAAACCTTCCATTTGCTTGCCTTCGTGCACTGCCAGCTCCCAACTTGCCTGCGTTCCTGCACTGCCAGCTCCGAACTTACCTGCGTCCTCTTGCGGCTGGCTTGCGTCCTGCACTGCTCCGGTCACAGGACACCCCCGCAGGGCTAAAACACCATTGCAGTGAAGGACGGATCGGGCCCGCGGCCGGCAGCCCAGAGTGCCAAACGTTGCTTTCTGTTCTCAACTGCCTAGAAACTAACTTCAAACGTTCCATTCGCTTGCCTTCCTGCACTGGAAGCCAGCTCCCCCGGGCTCAAACACCATGGCAGTGAATGCTTCTTCTTCTTCTTCTTCTTTTTCTTCTTCTGCTTCTTGCTTGCTTGCTTCTTGCTCCTGCCGCTTGATTGCTTTCTCCTTTTCCTTTTTTTAAACTTGCTTAAGTTCTTGCTTTTGCGATGGTATTTTGACGCTTGCTGTGTGTACGACTTGCTGCGTGTAATTGCTTCATCTTCTTCGTTTTCTTTTTTTTTTCTTCTTCTTCTTCTTCTTCTGCTTCTTGCTTGCTTGCTCCTTGCTCGTGCAGCTTGAACTTGCTAAACATAAACTTGCTAAGCATTTTTGCTCTTGCGTCGGCACTTTGACACTTGCTGCGTGTACGACTTGCTGCGTGTAATTGCTTCTCTGACGCGCTCCCCCTGCCGTCGGCAGGGGTCGGCGGATATAGTCTATATGATGAATGATGTGGTCATTAAATGTAATTATTTATATTGATTCGTATTGTCAGAAGTATAGGGGCCCCATATCATAACCATTCATATAACCCTGGTAAGTCCCCATTCAGCCGGGTTATCCCATAAAAATGTTGGTGGTCTTTCACTAAGCCCACTAAAACTCACCAGCTATTAACCCAACGGACCACTAGTCCCATGGTTATGTCCAACCAGCAGGATGATGGGCCCACCCGGCTGCGGGTTGTGCGCCACCGAAACCCTGGAATTCATGGGAGCTGTTGGCTGTTGGGGTAAACAAAGCGTTTCTCATGGGTACCCTCTGGTAAACGTTTACATAACTATGGAACATCACCATTTTTAATGTGCAAATCAACGAACTAAATGGCAATGTTCAATGGCAAGCTGTTAGTTTACCAGAGGGTAATTGATGGTAGTGAAAAATAGTTCTGGGTGAATCATATGGCAGATTTTGAATACTCGGTTGATACTGCAACTCCCTGAATTGCTGTGGTCGTTGAATGGATCTTGGAAATTTAAAACCTACAATGACGACAGACAGGATGATTTACACAGGGAACCAAAATATCACCTTCTTTGAGGTAGTGAGTTGTTCTAATTTAGCCAGATAATGATTACTGTAATTTCTTTGCCATAAATGGGGCATATAGCCTAAGCCACCCAGAACATGTTTGTTTACAGGCTGTATTTTACAGTAATGAAGCATGGTGTAATTTAAGGGTCGTTTCATCCCATGTAGTGTGCGCTCACCGGCAGGGGAGGCACAGCTTCGTCTCGGTCGAGGTGACGGATGTTCACCTCGTAGAAGCCAGGCGGCGCCGCATCAATCGGCTGCATGGGGTATAGCGACGAAGCAACAAAACAGTGCACGAAAAACTGAAAGCTGAGCCGTCATGGAGAGTTGAGCCCGTGCAGACCCAGCAGATTTACCCACCAGGTTGGAAGAGGTGGAGATCATCTTCGAGCGGCTCGACCTTATTGCACTCTTCGAGCTGCTGTTGGCGAAGTGTTCCGCTCATGACCGCAAGGCTCTTTCTTACGTGGGCGGCATCAGGCTGAGCTCAGATGACATTGGCTTTCCGGCACCTTATGCCTCCACAGAACACTACATGTTGACGGATGGTGGCAAGATGATGACACGGGATCCCGGGGACGCTCTCTGGGCCAATGTCTTTGATATGCTTTCGAGGCAGCACATGATGCGGCACAAGCGTGAAGAGTCTTTGCATTTGGAGAACTTGTCCATGTACCGGAAGGGAGACATGCTCGAGCTCACGCTTGGCGCTGCCCAGTGCATCCTCGACATGGACGGTGCTGCCCCACAGTTACCGTCATGGGAGCTGCAGCGCTGCGTTCATTGCGCGAGGCTACTCATCGAAGACCTCGCGAGCTGAGCTCGCATTACTGAAGCTGTGCAAGTTGATCACAATAAGGTTTATTGACTGTTGAAAAGTTGAAAAGCCATATTTAATCGCAAGACTTGCTGACTAATATTCAAAGAGATGGGATAGGGGAACCTCTCGTGGCGCACAGGCTCACATTAAGGTAGTCAGTTTGGATGTCCTTTTCCCATTGGTTGGCTGATTAATAGAGGGGTTGTTTACCCCTTTAACAACAGGTAAATGATGATAGATGGTATACCAAACCGGCCCCTCTATTTTTACCAAAAGAACATTATTGGTCAGTTCTGCTAGCTTTGGAGACAAGCGTGCACCATTTTTTTCAACATCCACAACTGTTGTTCGCTGTTTGCTGTATGATTTGGCAGTTGCGTGTTTTTACCTTGTGCTGTTTGACGTTTGTATGCTGATCTAACTATCGAATCTATCGGTTCCATTTGTTGCTAGCATATTTTCCCCATGTTGGCAAGTATGTGTTGCATTTATTTATTTGTTTCATCAAGCCAACAGCAAACCAACATTAAGCCAACAGTAAACCAGCATTGAACCAACATTAAACCAACAGTAAACCAACATTAAACCAACAGTAAACCAACATTTTAAACCAACATTGAACCAACATTAAACCAACATTAAACCAACATTAAACCAACATTAAACCAACATTTTAAACCAACATTGAACCAACATTAAACCAACATTTTAAACCAACATTGAACCAACATTAAACCAACATTTTAAACCAACATTGAACCAACATTTTAAACCAACATTTTAAACCAACATTAAACCAACATTAAACCAACGTTTTAGACCAACATTTTAAACCAACATTGAACCAACATTTTAAACCAACATTGAACCAACATTGAACCAACATTTTAAACCAACATTTTAAACCAACATTGAACCAACATTGCACCAACATTTTAAACCAACTTTTTAAACCAACATTAAACCAACATTAAACCAACATTTTAAACCAACATTTTAAACCAACATTGAACCAACATCAAACCAACATTTTAAACCAACATTGAACCAACATCAAACCAACATTTTTTGTTGGTTGAAGCAACAAGGATACCTAAGAGTTGCACGATTTAATTCTCGCACGGAAGGTACGTGGAAGTTGGCCGAGTTCAACTCCAGTGGTGGAGGCGCGCAAGACGGGATGGGCAAGTCGTGACCAGTGGGTGAGTGAAGTGGTGACTGGTAGTGGAAGAGGGGTTTCCTGCATAGCTATTGAAAACATGTGGGAAAACAGGAAAAACAACTATATCAACTATAAATAAGGTTTTGCAGCTGATAGGGGGTCTTTGGAAATGGATTCTAGGGTCCTTGGTGATTTAGTTCTACCTCTGATTGTGTGATATATGTTTTCCATTATTTATTTCTTTATCTATCTTATC
>Ga0126342_10007279_pt1 | contig 19738 bp, 13 predicted proteins | sample Cyp1metagenome_FD_92528 | JGI IMG/M metagenome (GOLD analysis project Ga0126342, IMG submission 92528) | Coral microbial communities from Lord Howe Island, Old Settlement Bay, Australia - Cyphastrea 1 metagenome | ecosystem: Host-associated > Invertebrates > Cnidaria > Coral ... | reverse complement strand
GAATGGCCTTTGCAACTAGCCCTTCAAACACAGAAGGGAACAAGTTTCCACATGCAAAAAAACATGCATTTCCAACATGCACAAATCACCCCCCTGAAACTACATGCATTTCCAGCATGCAAAGGACGTGCATTCCAGTATATTCTGGATACAGTCCCTTTAGGCTAAGAAAAAGTCATAACACTAGCCATGTGGCCATCATGTTTGGGGCCGAAACATATCAAGTCGCTAGACTTCAGCACGACACAACATGACTAGACGCCTTGCAGTGTCAGTCGGCCATCTGCTATCATAGAAATGGTTGTCTCAAACTGGGACACCCCAAAATGGCCTTATTAACATGTTGGTTTAAACCATGCAATTTGATCCAAATTGAAGGTAACTCACCTATTTCGGACAAACCAGGTAATTAGTTGTGACATCACCCCTTGTTTCGGGTGTCGCTGCATATCATCGCCGAGGTTTGATTACACAACAAAGCAGCGAGGGTTTGGGGCTGTGAGTGACCAATTCATTCTTGACGTTGGTGACCCAAGCAGGTGTAGCTTCTGTAGTGTCAAACAGTTCATCATGGGTCTGTCCAACACCCAAACTTATGGCCTACAGTACTCCATGAAATTCATCTCGCTTATTTTGTTCAAGAAAATCGAAAGAATTTCAGGAATTTCGAATTAAAAACCATCATTCTTCCAGCCCTGCAAACACCAACAAAAATAGGTTCACTCCCCCCCAGCCTCGCGCGTTGCATTCAAATAATGCCAGTTCTCTTCAACTGCATGACCGTGATGGATAAGCAATGCCTTCAGCTGCAACGGTTTGCCAGCCAGCTATACAAAGCAAAGCGCTCTAGTGACTAGGACAGTACACAGTACCAGTTGGTGAAATGATGTTAGAATACAAAACTTGGTTCATGTGGGTATTCATTAGGGATATCTATTGTATCATCCCCAATGGTTACAATCATTATTCAGCATCGCCAAACAAAAAGTGTTAGACAAATCATGTAACCTAGAGCATTTCAATGTATTTGACTGAAACTGTCCTGACCAATAAATAGGACATTGAACCAATGAGCACATCGTCACACATGGATTAGCATAGAGGTGTGCAAGGAGCCTCTCTTTTGTCTCTTTGAACAGGCATATATATATATATATACATCTATCTATCTATCTATCTACCTATCTATCTATCTATATCTATTCAAATCTATTCTAATCTATTCAGATCTATCTATATATCTATCTTATCGAATTTTTCTATCTTGTCTTATCTTATCTTATCTTATATTATCCTATCCTATCCTATCCTATCCTATCCATCTATCTATCTATCTACCTACCTACCTATCTATCTATCTATCTGACTATCTATCTATCTATCTATCCATCCATCCATCCATCTATCTAATCTATCTATCTATCTATCTATCTATCTATCTATCTATCTTATCTATCTTATCTTATCTTATCTTATCTTTTCTTATCTTATCTATCAATCTAATATATTTTTTATTTATTTCTTTCTTATCTATCTATATACCTTCGTATTTCACAATGTATATCTATATATGCATTAGTAAATGTATTCGCGTATGCATGTATGAACGTATTGAAGCACTCATGTATTTATCAATGTGTGAATGTGTTAATGTACTAATGTATTAACGTATGAATGAAAGAGTGGGTGAGTGAATGAATGAATGGATGAATGAATGAACGAACGAACGAATGAATATTTGACACAGAGCATGCAGCGGACCTTTTTCTACCGTTTTATGAGCCTCATGGCTTAGGGGAATCCATTGATGGCAGAGCTTCTTCTCGCACACCTTGGCTGCAATGGCCCGCAGGTTGCCCCTTTCATCATTGGTGGCTTTGCCAGCAAGCCGATGTTTTCCAGCGACGAACATTATTGCCGGACTGGCAGCTTCTGCTTCGACAGAACGGACGCCATCGGCTTGAATGCTACGCACCAGAACGGCCAGCCCTTGGCTACGGTCGGTCCTGGCCTTCTTCCAAGCCTCCGCCACGGCCCGTCAGGCCTCGCCCAATGCCGCATCATAGCTCAGAAAGAATTCACGTTCCACGAAACTTAGTGCAAATAATGTTTCATCACCGTACCTTCCATACCTGCATGATCGTCATTCATTCATGAGTGAATGAAATCATGAATGCATGAATGCAAGAATGCATGCATGTTTATATGTATGTTTGTATGTATGTACGTATGTATGGATGTACGTATGTATGCACGGATGGATGGATGGATGGATGGATGGATGGATGTATGGTTCTATGGGTGTATGGATGTATGGTTCTATGGGTGTATGGATGTATGGATGGATGGAAAGACGTATGGATGTATGTATAGATGTATGGATGTTTGCATGTATTGATGCATGGATGTACGTATGTACGTGTGTACGTATGTATGGATGTATGGAAAGATGTATGTATGGCTGTATGGTTGTATGGTTGTATGTATGTATGTATGTATGTATGTATATCCAATAGGAGGGTTTGAGTCATTTCAAGCAAAATATCAGCCACGATCAGCCACGTGGGGTCATCCTCCCAAGTGTTAGATGGAAAATGAAAGTCTGATGATGTGCCCCCCAAATTAGGCGATACATGTTGATGCAGTCCATCTTACCTATATTGGCTGCTTAAATCACGTTCTTGGTTTTCATAAGAGGCCAGGCAAAAACAAAAATGCGGATATTAGTGTTTTCTCTCTCTCCATCGCCTTCTCAAGGAGTTCAGCAGAGCTGAAGGCGAGTAAGATACAACTCCGCTAAGCGGAAAATGAGCAGCAACCATGCTGGTGCACAAGCTGCTTCATTTCCCTCATCCACTTTTATATAACATTCTATATCCCTAATTATCTTCCCCTGTCGTATCATCTATCTGATGACCTCGGGCCTCTTCGACGATCATCGAGGCCAATCTTGCCAATTGCTCTGCCAAGTCCATGGCATAGACTGGCACAGTGCTGTTGACCAAAAGAGGTAGACCTCAGCTGCGCAGGTAGCTATGAAAAATCAGGTAAAGCCAGTAAAACCCCTATTCCATTGTCATTGTGTTTTTCATCACTACTGTAATATGTGTTTGTCACCGTATGGCCAAATATCATATCTCTATACACATCCTGGGGTTTCTTCTAGAACAAACAGTGCTACAATCCTGTAGGTATGATATTCCCGCATCAGCAGCTCAAAAAATAGGCCAGCGACCCACCCACACCAAGATTCCATCAGAAACTGCAACAAGTGGGATGTACTATGGACTCATGTTGCCAACGTCAATGGGAATATCACCACAATTCAAAAATTGAGCCTTAGCGATTCAACCAACAACAATAAGTGGATATCGTAGCAAAAAAAATATTGGTGATATCAAAAAAAACGCGAAACGGCAAAAACAACACAGATCACGATGAGAACCAACCAGCAAAGCAAAGATGGGAATACTTTACCAACAAAATGGGACGCTGACTGATCTTTAAAAAATGATGGTCGAAAGCATCCCCCATCTGAAAAGGACCCTGGCTTCAGTGGGACCCAGCAACAAAGCTCATCAAAGTTCGTTAAAGACTGATGAACGATCGAGAACAACAACTAATCATGGCTGATTAACATTCCGCATCTTGGGTCTTTGGGGGGTTGGATCCCTATGATGTGTACCTTTCGGTCGTTAACATCGCCAGGATCGACAAAACCATTGTTTCCTAAGTTTCAAGTACCCATCCAAATGGGTCACTTTATTGCTGAATCCAACCAAAAAGCAGATGGTGAAGTTGGATCTTCAGATTGATCCAGCTGTGTTGTGGATTTTTTTCCCTAGGAATACAGGCATTATCTAGTCTTGCCTTCTCAGTCAAGTTTTGCTACAATGTCAACCCCGCATGAATAAACTATGGTTGAATAAAAAATGTGTGCTCAAAAAAAAATATCACCAAATGATACCTCCCCAATTCTTCACAACAGAGAGCTAAAATAAAAATCCAGGTTCTACATCGTTTTGTGGGTACATCATATGAGATTGTACTAACTGGTTCAATGGCCAGGGGATTCCTATATATAATCCATCGTCCACATTGTCCAAGTAGATTTCCCTCCAGCAAACTAACATGGATGTGGAAAAGCCACGATTCGTAGATCATTTTGCTAGGGAACAAATCATTGGTTTTCCGCATCTTTGTTAGTTTACCCTAGGGTAACCCCACCATATCCCCACCATTTTAATAGTTCCCTTGCCCCAATCCTGCTTGGGTCCCAGTGTTTAACTCAGGGTACAGCAACCGCCAAGTTTCACTCTTCCATCACCAGCTCCAGCTCGTGTAGCAGCTTGTGGCTTAAGAGCTCGACCCGTTCAAGTGTCACCTGCCGGGTCGATTTGGGCTACCCCTCTGCGGCAGGTTCCAAGGCAAAGAGATATGGGAATCTGATAATTATCATGGGTTTTCTTGGAAAATGATTTGCAAATGATGCATTAACCCTATCTATCTTAATTTACTGGAGGTAAGCAATGTTTTTTCGACTGGAGCACTGGATGTGAATCTCTGCCTGGTTTAAGCAAATCTCACTACAATCTGATACATTCCAAATTCTAAATGCGTTTTAATACCATACATCTTTGACCCCCCAACATGATTGCATATCTTCGGAGTAAAAGCGATTGAAACCAAATGGTTAACCGTAGACTGCAAGCATTAATGAATATCAATGCTCCGAACAGAATGAGCGACGCTGGAGCACCCCATGATCTCCAAATGGCCTTTGCCATCAATTCATGCTGCAAAATAATGTTAACCCAGAAATGGAAAAAACACACCCAATTTGAATACAGAGTCTCACCCAAAAATCCGTGGAAAAAACAATCATCTTGTATGGGTACACCCCCTATCCAACAGAATTATATATCCATCCCTATAGTTGACAATGAACACCAAAAACATGTGTTTCCGAAAAACGCCAATGACGCCACTGTGGATGATGCATCTCTGGGTGCCTGGTCCAAAGACCTAATCGGGAACATCAGCACAAGTAGGGATGCGCAAAAATGACGACAATACTTATCCCAGTTTCAAATCCATTTGTTTATTTTTTGGCATGCGCGCGCATGCAAAATAATTTTATGGGCATGTACAATGTCAAATACCCAATTAATATCTATATATTATATAAACTTTTGAATGTATATGCGTAGGGTACATAGGAGAACTCTGTGTCAACAAATTTGCGAGATGTAAACCCCAAAAACTATGTAATACCAAGTCCCAAAAACATGGAAAAATAAAATGCAATTAAAACACTGGTCATTGACGTTTTTCTAGTTGCTATACATATGTAAAACCGTTACATATGAAGTTACATGTTTTTTTGTTGCACCAAACATGTTTAAGTTCACAAGTTTCTCAAAATTAAGAGGTTCCTGAAAACGATGGGTTTCAAACTAGAAAGGTCTGATTTTGCATTGGGGTACCCATGACAGAAACCCAGGCCTCGGAGATGCTTTCCAGGTGAATTCCCTCGTCCAGTTCTGATTCCAAGGTGTTCCAAATCCTCGGCCGAAGGCAGCTGGAGCCTCTGGATGTGCATTCCAGTGGTGGTACATGTTTTTCTTTAAATATGTCTATATATATATAATTAAATATTTATACATATGTGTGTGTATGTAAATCCATATATCTCTATATATATATAAATATCTTTGTGTATGCTTAAATCTACATGCATACCAAAAGTACACCTATAATATACCGATCAGCCATATGACCGAAATATTTAATGATATATGTAAAACTTGGTTTGTACAAGGTTTAAGCCATGTTAACCCCTTACTGGGATGCACCCCCGATGTGATTGTCCAAAATGTGATCATCACCATCACCATCACCATCACCATCATCATCACCATCACCATCATCATCATCATCCCCATCACCATCACTCATGGCTGGCTACACCAGGTTACACCTGGCTTCATTCTCCGGAAAGCAACAACAAAACAACCTGGCCCGCCCGATGTGCCAAGGATCTCAGCCGCTTTTAATAGGTGGTCCACCACTTCCCTCAGCTTGGAGCGTGATCCGCTTACCAAAAAAAACGTTGTGAGGATGCCATTACCAAGTGCACACTGTTTAAATCTGCTTAATGTCTTTGATCGTTGTCGTTTGAACAAGCTTTTGCAGTGTGGCGCCACTGTTGGGAGGGATGGCGGTTGAGACACACATCGAAAATCATCAGCCGCTTGGCAACTTGGGAGAAGCATTTCCAGGTGGGATGGTCATTGAAGAATGCCCAGTAAAATGTAAAGCCACCAGCCACAAGCAAGGACTTAAATGACATGTGCCCACACATTTTCAGATGCACAGACACACACATATATATATATATACATTACCTTTGTATATACGTGTAAGAAAAGAACAAAGATAAATAAATAGATGTACGTTGGAAAAACACACATATATATATACATACATACATATTTATACGCACGGAAACTCAATGAAAATTAACATATATATATATATAGGTATGTATTGCACACATGCATGTGTAAGAATTACATATACATAAATATATATATATAGATATTTATTGTTTATTGTTCAAGAACCTCTTTGTCCCAAGGAAAAATAAAATCATGTGAAGCCCACGAAGCCCTATCCCCATGCATATGTAGCGGCGGAGTGGGTGGCGGAGGAATACCCAAAATCTTGCTCCCTTCAATGAGGCGCCGAAGGTTCCTGGGAGCGTTGCAATCCCATCCCCGCCTAGCCTTGGAAACTAAGGTGTCTGTAAAGTAAATCATCTACAAATGGGCAATTTTCCAACGCTATATTAGATTTCCGGAAGGTGATATCAATTACCTCCAATCAGGCGTATACCCTCAAAAATGGATGGATCCAATTCTTAATCTTAATATATCTTAATCAAGGTTTCCAAGGAATGCGTTTTGATTCTGGGGGAAGGGAGTAATAATTATCGAATGGGGTAGGTTGGGAGAATGATGGATTTTTGCAAGCCATAGCAAACCCAAAAAAGATAGAAAAGTCATGTGCCACTATTTTAGTAGGGTTTGACTTTTTTATCTTTTCGGGGGTTGCTATATCAAATATGATTTACTTAGGACTTGGGAGTACTTTGGGAACATGACAGCAAGTTTCCAGCGACGATCAGTCCACTTGGAAACGAGTCAGCAACGGGGTTCCAATTGAGCAGAACTGGGACATTCAATGGCTATACTGTATATGCCGCCACACCCAAACTACTACGCATATTTGCTGCTTGAATACCCTGAAATTCTTGCTTGAATCCCTACGTATGTGTTTGTGTAGGCCTTTTCATATCGTTGGTCAAATTCACATCTCCCCTGGTTGAATCCCCATCATTGTTGCTCAAATCTACATAGATAATAAACATCTGCCAGGCCGGGCTACTGTGAGAAATGCAAACTTATACTAAGTACATACCATCACCATGAATCGCTCCCTCCCCTACTGTCCAAGCTGCAAGGTCGCTTCTGACTTCAGAACCGTAATTTCCACCTAGTTCCCAGCCCCTTGGAAACAATGATTGGGGTGTGGGGACAAGCTGTATCCCCTGAAATAACTGAAGCCACTAACCAGTCTCAAATGTGAATTTAGGCATGTTTAGACCACATATCTGTGGAGATACCTGTCGATCATCAAGGGAGGGGACACTTGCCTCAAACTACGACTTTCCCTGGGGCCAAAGAGGTCATCTATTTGGTCATGGTTTATCCACCGCTGGTTGAGAGGTTTATCCACCGCTGGTTGAGATGTCCCATGCTGGTGAAACAAGAGGTGGATCTTCACATCCCATGACAATGATAATATCGGACCCCAATATCGGATGACTCCCATGTTGCTTTTGTTGGTCATACCATTGCCTTTTTGCTTGAATCATGTTTCATCATTTTTTTTGGGCAAGTAAAGGCGCAATTTTCGATGGTGCAACGTGTCGGCTCCCAGCCTGGCTGGTCTTTATATCGACTTTCATTGCAACCTGCACAAAATATTGGGTGGCCTGGCAGCATGGACTGGCTAAAGATGGTGTGTTCCAGCCAATGGATCGACTGAAGGGAAAATCTGCAGGTTTTCAAGAGGCATGTGTCATCATGTGTCTTCTAAACAACGGGGTCCTAAAGAAATAAGCAAACGGAGTGGTTTCCAACCCTCAAAAACTGCTAGGTTATTTACAGGACCAGAATGAGTTACAAATGCTAAAACAGCGCAAGTGGAAGCAAGTACAAAAAATGCCAACGCGCATGCACATTTGTATAAATATGTCCAAATATATATATATATATATATTTGCACATCAGTGCTTACGGATTTTTAATTTACCAGTATCTTTGTTAGTAAGATTGTAAATCTGAATCTGATGTCCCTCATGTTTGCATCATGGTTTGGATATTGATTACCCAAAATTTCTGGATTGCAAGAGCATGCCAGGGTGGGCACTTGCTCAGAACAAAAAAACGAGAAAATATCTTCAAACAAAGGTGAAACAACAAACAAATAACAAGGCGATTATCCCATTCATAACTCATAAGCATCCAAAATCTTATGTTACATCCTTTTACATTCTACATTTTGCATCCCTGTCCGAATTACAAGGGGGGTGCACGAACCCACTTTCTATAGAGAATGACGGTTTGCTAGAAAATGCCTGGATATGTTATGTTTAAAAAACAACTTCTAGAACATGCAAAAACATTTTTTTGAAGGGGGTGGTACTCGGCCCCATGGGGGAACACATTTTCTAGACAGGCAAAATTCTCGAACATTTTTTTGGGGATCAAAAAAAGCGAGAAGATGACATATTTAAAGAAAACAACTCGAACATTTCTGGCCATTTTTTCTCTAGTAAATGCCACGAAATTTAGGAGACAGAAAGCATGTCTAGATAATGGGTGGGATTATGTTCAGAAATTTATCTCTAAAAAACGCTTGTAAAACATAGGACATAGGAGACAGGACTACATTTCTAGAAAATCAGATTTTTGACCAGTGTTTTCTAGAAAAAAATGTTTTTTTTCCTAGAAAATGGCTGAGCGCTAGAAAATGGAATCTGATTCAACATGATGGATACTATTCTAAAACATGATGTAGTGTATATTGTCACTTGGAGAAGGTTGTAGTGTTCTTGTCAGATGTATACTTTCCCAGAGGTAATTCGGACGGGGATCATTTTGCAGGAATCATTGTGGTCACTTCCATATCCCAATTTTTTGGGGGTTGTTATTTCAGCATATTTCCCCATTTTCCCCAATGTGAACCCAGTGAACCGACCTGTTGGGTCCAGAGCTGTTGGTGAGCGAAGGTGGTGAGGAATTCGCTCCACTCAGCTTCCGTCATGGAGCTGACAGGGTCGCAATTGCCGCTGTCGTGACCATACAGGTCCACCTAGCGAAGGAAGGGCAGCCAGGGGCAAAGTTGTGATGTGTAAATGAATTCAGGATATGTGGGTGTGCCTCAAAATGTGGAGGGTAGCCTTGATATATGGCATTTTGTATAATTGAGGTGATAATAATATGTTAGGATAATATGAAGTGGACTTTGGGATTTTGAGTTTTGAGACAGCCTGACATGGGCGATGTAAGCAGCAAACCACGATGAACAATGAGGATTTTATTAAGCAACCAAAAGCAAGATTTGTTCACCCAAGACTTGGATTTAAACAAGCACCAAAACTGTTGAAAAAACTTGAAGCAACCAGGCATGCACAACAAAAGTTTGATTGTCTGATCCCTTCATGAAGTGCTAGTGGGCATGACTCATTTAAATTTCGCATCAATAAAGCAATGTGGTCATCTGCATTTTATAACTGCAAACCTAATAAACTCAGATGGCCGGATGACCATTCCCCTTGGCAAAGGTTTCCAGCCCATGGGTCTAATCAAATAGTAGGTCCCATGGAAGTTGCCATGTATGATTTACCAAAGGAAGTTTAATTAGAAAACTTCTGAGTTACGAACGCTTGTCAGGGTCAGCATTTCGACCTGTCAACCACATCACCATGTCAACCACCCATCATCAAGTAGTTGGGGGGTGTAACAGCTCGGAATCATGTGAATTCAGGGGTGAAGGCGGCGTGAAACCCTGTGTTTTTTGGGTAAAAAGGCTTCGGGGATTCCGTGGTCGCCGAAGGAGGGTCTCTGTTTCCGCGGGTTCGGGCCTCGATCTGCAAAAGTTGTCGACAAAAAGTGCACAGGACTGTAGCGAAAGCTCGATTTGCATTTCGTCACTTCAAAATGTTCAAAAGCTGTCACGTTTAGATCACTTTTGGAAGATGAGGTCTGCAAAATGCGCACGAGACTGTAGAGAGAGCTCGGTTAGCACTTCAAAACGTTAAAAAACTGGCATGCCCAGAGCACTTCTGGAAGATGACATCGTCAAAATGTGCACGATACTGTAGCCAGAGCTCGATTTCATATAAGAATTGCAAAAACCGGCATGCTCGGAGCACTTGTTCCAAAGATGGGGCCGGCAAATACAAAAATGATCGGATCGGAACACTTTTGGAAGACAAGATGTGCACCAGACTGTAGCGAGAGCAACATTTGCATTCAACGAATTTCCTTTTAATTGAATCATTCATGCACTGATTCACTGGTTCATTGTTTCACTGAATCATCGGTTCATTGGTTCATTGATTCACTGAACCATCGATTCATTGGTTCATTGATTCATTTTTGTTGATTCATTATTGGTACGTTGCTTCACTGATTCATTGGTTCATTGATTCATCGATTCGTTGTTTCACTGGTTGCTTGGTTCATTGAGTCATTGCTTCGTTGCTTCATTGATTCATGGACTCACGCATTCATTGATTCATTGGTTCATCAATTCGTTGGTTCATTGGTTCAATCATTCAGCTGCGCACTTGTGGACGGATTCTTTCATGTCATTTCATTGGCATCTCAGCGACCGTGTGCTCATTCGTTGATGCACCGCACAACTTCAACACTTCATGGCATCTGCATCGCAAAAACTTTCCTATAATGTTCTACCCTGATTAGTAGCTGGGTTTTCGCTAGTGTGGCCAAAAATCTCCAAATTATTCTGAACCCATGTAAAGGGGAGGAAGGTTCACTATTGTAGCAGGAGCTCTTGGTATCCTATTTATGTGCGTGAAAAAATCTTGACACTTTTTCTGGAAAAAATCTTGCTTGCAAGATCGCTTATTAAACCCTTATTAAAGAACAGCTGCTCCACAAATTTCAAAGGCACTGGGCCATGAGAGGGTCCAATTCACTTTGGTAGGGTTGTTCCCAGGGCTCACATTTGCAGCAAACTTTTCCATAGCTGATCCTGGAGCCAAGAGAAGAAAGGAAGGCCTTTTCCAAAAGCAATTGCCAAGTTCAAAGCGCAAGCCTTTCCCAAACGAATCAGATATCTTTCTCTTTTCCTTTTTCTTTCTCTTTCCTCTTCCTGTCCCTTTCCGCTTCCTCGTCCTCTTCCTTCTCTCTCTCTCTCTCTCTTTCTCTTTCTCTCTTTCCCTTTCTCTTTTTCTTTCCCTTATTACTGTGCACCTTTAGTAATTACACCTTTAGTGAAAAACTTAAGGTGGAAATGGTAACGCAGTCAACATGCTGGACTTTATTCACTACACGTATTACAAGTACTGCAAATATCACAAGTTTAAAAATCGCCTTTTTTCCGGGGAGCAGCTTTTTGACACTCAACTTTAAAGAGGATATAGCATTTGTTTGAGGGGGGGCCACACACAAATGAGGCCCGAAGATTAGGCCATTGATTTCCTATAATCGCGTTCTATGTTTGAAACTTCCGCCCCGGCTCGGGCCGGGCACTACCTGGTATGAAATACAAGATCTTGGGTGCCAATTTCCCTTCATTTTGAGGCAAACCCATTGGCAATGTTCCATGTAGGTATGCAACTGGAATGAAATGACTGCATTTACTGTCCCATGAACAGCTGGAAGAAAGCATTTTCAGGCTATAGTTTACAATGGCATACAATGGCATTTCCTCGTACAGAATACAACAAGAATTGCTTATCCAATTAAATTTGATGATAAAACTCTTTTTCTATCGTGCTTTGCACTACCATATTCACCTACCCATAGATTTCTGGGACAAATGTCTGGCACAGTATCCCCGCCAAAACGGAGCGGAACATCATGTCCAACGCAGCCAATAGTTTTGGGGCACCGCTTTCCAAACAACCACATGTCCCATCATATCCCCAAAGGTCCACGTAAATGATTGGTTTTATGTACCCAAAGAAAAATCTTAACAAAACATCCCATGAAATAGCCCATCGAACATATAACAATTTTTGGTTGGTTATATCCCACCATTTTCGGACAATACCATGCACAGGGTTTCTCCAAGCTATTGGAGCTATTCGATAGCCACAAGTGATTTGGGGAATTTACAGTTTTACTGATTGATTCACCCTATCTACCCTATTTGTACCTAGGGTGTTGGGAGCAAGTTTGATACAAACACCCTGGCACGCTTCTATTCACACCAAAAATAGCTGGCAAATCGATGTTCATCCCCCTCAAACATAATTCTGATCCATTCCCATATCACCAAGTGTTTGGTTTATATCATTATATCACTCAACACATCATCCCCATGACCCATGATGTCTTCATTTTTGTTGGTTGAGTCCGTATTTTTTTGTTAAATTCCAACTGCAGCCCTAGGATGGGTAGAAACCATAACGCTAATAACATATTATCTCCTGAAAGATCCTCATCGACATTGCAGTGATCCCCAAACAGATGGTAAATGTTCAATATATATATATATACAGTATGTATATTTATATATATCATTGTGTTTCAGTTGGGTTTCACTTGTTCTATTGTTTGGTTATAACATCATTACCATGGAAAATTAATGTGATTAGAATGACACTACATAGATCATGAGGTGACATATGGTAATTTATTGTCTTTGGTGAATATTGGGTTCTTACATCATTAAATCAATGAAGATGGGCAATACATGTGGTTACAAGGACATCAAAACGCATGACACTAATAGATGGCTATCTAAATAACATTATTATACACTAATAGAAGGCATGTTTAGGACAAAAATAGGTTATTATATGAAAACAACATTTGAAAACACGGTCACCATCCCCAACTTTTCTTGTGCTATTTAGCGCCAATGAAGAATTCATGAGGAATGACATTATCACATCATAGCCATTGCTTTACATTATTCCCTCTCTAGCCAATTGCTAGTAAACTAGCATATGATTACATATAGCACAATGATACTAATGGATGATTATAGCAATAACTATTTCATATTATGGCACTTTGTTTTCCAGCACGCAGTACATGTTGACACTATCTCATGCTTTTTTAATATCCATTTATTTCATGTTATTTCCATATAGTACATTGCTCTCCGTTATAGCCGTTATAGCCATGTTTGGTAACCTCTGGTAAACAAACATAGCTATTGAAAATTGCCATTTTTAGTTGATTTACCCATTAAGAAAGGTGATTTTCCATAGTTATGTAAACGTTTACCAGAGGGTAACCTTTCCCAGCAAAACCCACGGCATGGCCATAGCCGCTACGCCATGGCACGGCTTCCACCATGGCGACGTACAGGGGATCCACAAGCTCCACCACCTCCTCGGCCACGGCGTCGGCCGCAGCTTGACCTGGGCCCCATGGGAAAATCAGGGGGGATTTCTTCGGCATTTTTGGGGGATGGTGATTTTGGGGGATTTTGGGGTATCATCAACTGGGATGAGATTGGAAAAATGGTGATTTTGGGTATCATCAACTGTGATTTTTCACATGATTTAAGCATATTTAAGCATCAAAGATGTGGATGAAACTGCCCAAATCTCTAGAAGAGCCAGGAAATCTTTTGGAATACATCCCAAATTGGCATACAAAAAATCTGGCTTACTTGCATGCGATGCTTTTGAGAAAATACTTGGTATTTAGCTAATTCGAGATTGGATATATTGTATCTGATTGGTGTATGCAGATTTATGGAGCCCAGGCACAACTCACTTAAGCCATCTAGTTGGCATGCAAGACAACCAGCAGCTTTACTTCTAGATACAATGGTCACAAGCTTCCAAACCTGGGCAAATGATAGTGGATCCTATTCAACCCATCTAATTCGTGCAAAAGTTGACAAATCCCAAATCAGCTCTTGTTGGAATGATTTACCTTACGATCATTGACGGCAAGGCGGCTGTTGAGATTGCCAGAACTTAAGGTTGCAAGGCAGTTTGCATGGGTTACGCCAGGACTACTGTTTCGACAATGAAAAAGAGGGGCATGGTGGTCCGGCCGTGCGTATGAATTTACAGTATATACATATATATATAAGTATGTATATATATATATATAAGTATGTATATATATAAGTATGTATATATATATATATAAATTACAAGTCTATTTCATACGGGTACTTAAATAAATATATATATATATATTACATAATTTATGCGCATATATACATATTTTTATAAAACTGTATAATATGCATTCGGTCTGTGCTTATTTTTTGGTATGTACACGCCCCTGGACATCAAGTCACTCTTATCTTGGAAACTCCATCCTCCACGTTTATGAGTCAAGTTCTGCAGTCCTCTTGGGTAAACATGAGCAAATTGTGGGTTTTCTGTAGGCCATACTGATCAGGTGACCACTGGTTGTGATATGAGTCACGGTTTAGGGAATGCAGCTGTTCTTTTTTGATTTTTGACACGTTTGTGGACACAGGCGCCTGGTAATTACTTTTATATGGTTCATGTCCAACCTCCAAGGCCGCAGGGTTGTTAGTACCCAGATGCTTTTGGAGGGCGTGTCCGCATTGCTAACGCCGTTGAGAAGTGGTCTGAGCTTTGCGTAGAAATAACTCACCTGATTACTGGTCCAGCTGGGGGAGTGGTGGGCAAATTGGGGACCTGATCCCAAAGTCCCACTTGGAACTTGTTTGCTTTCTGCCAAAAAAAAGGGCCCCTGCAAGTCCCACGTGCTATCTTACCAGTGGGGAAACAAGAAATCGCCCATTCAGCAAATCTACTATCATCATCCTAAGGGAGCATGGGAACATCCAAGTATACCTTCTCAAGACTGGTAGGTTCTGATCAACCACGCTCGCAGTATTCCATCATCACCTTCCACTAGTTGGTTGACATTGGGATTCCCAGTTTATGGCTTCCAGCCAGTGTTACTCAACATCATCCCCATCCATTTGATGTGCATGATGATATACAAGTATAGTGAAACGAATCACAGTGAAACCATGAAACCGTCATAGTATAAGATGTATAAGTTATAAGTATAAGCCTAGTATAAGCCTAGTATAAGCCACTCCCTACACATCACCAAAGGTCCGCTGGACATGGCCGGTCGTCCCCCGCAGGCCTCGCTCATCTGGTGGATGGTGCATAACTTGTCTAGTACTGGGAGTCCAGCGAAAGGGACTCCTCGCAAAGGTTGGTGAGTGGCTGCTGGGGGTGGGCATGGGGCCCAGATTGGAACAAATGGAAGCAATCAAAAAGTGGAGGTTCGACCAATGGAAACTTGGGGTTTAAGCATCAAAACTCATGGATATCACGAAATGAATTTTGTGATGGACCCCGCATTTGGTCCATTCACAAGCCTGATTGCCCTAGCTCCAAGATGTTACAAATGAACCTATCACTTACGTTCATTTACTTCGCATGATGATCCACCAAATACAAAAGCCCAGTTAGCTATCTGTTCCTGGCCCTACGATAAGTTATATATTTGGCATCATAGCTAGGTAAGTGGGAAAAAATCTGCCGAATTGCTGAAATAGCGAGGATGTGAAGCAAACCTCTGCATTGATCAACACCAAATTATCATATGGGATTCTTGAACCCACAAGAATATGTGTAGTATATACTGAGCGATTTTGAGAACATCATTTTGTTGTTGATCTAGTGGTGTGTAAGAACTATCATCGAATCCTAAAAGTCTATCCCAGTGGTTTGTTACATCCAAAAATACAAGCACGATGTTGTCATTGTTTCTTTGCTACATCTTTTGGGTTTGTAAATAAATATATATATATATGTAAATACATCCCTCTTGTTTACCTTACTTTGTTCCATTCATAAATCGAAAGCAACTGGATTACCCTCTGGTGATCTAACAAAGATATGCAAAACCTGCGATCATTCCCCTTGCGGAACCAGGTTTTTATTCCATCCCGCTTCGTTAATAAAATCCTTATCATGCATATGTGAAATAAATATGTATATATATATATATATATAAATTATATAAATAAATATTTAAATATGTATATATATATATATAAATGTAAAAATAAATATATATATATATATATATGCATTTATTTATTTATTTAAATATACATATCTATGTAAATATATTTAAATATGTCTATGCAAATATACATATATAGATATATATAAATATGTGTATATATATATGTATGTATATATATAAATATGTATATATAGAAAATATATGTATATATATATATGTGTATATATATATGTATATATATATGTGTGTATATATATATATATATAATTGTTTTTGCTTGGGGAACCACGGGAAACAATGGGGTTTCCTTGGAAAACTGGCGGGTAACAGAAACTCTCCAGTTGTTCAACCGCTCAACCCTCCTTCGATGATTCCGTGGTGTGACTCTTCAAAGAGGATCCTGTGGCAAAGCCGGACATGGGAAAAACGGGGCGAGAAGAAAAGAACCTCACTGTGGATGTATGGATACAACATGTGCATATACGGAGGTTTCCTAAGTCCTGGGGGTACTCCCAAATCATCCAAAATTAGACCATTTTAGTATTGAAACATATTGAAACCCATGGTTTAAGGGATCCCCCATGTCAAGACACTCCAATGTATAGATAGATATATATATATATATATATAGGTATAGGATCTTGGTATCTGAGAATCTTGCTATAATCTAGAGGATTCGAATATCGCTGAGGATCTTGGTGTCTTGAAAGGCCACCATATTCTTTGACATGGCCACGTTCTGTGCCAGTAACAGCACGCCCTCGGCCAAGCGTTGAATCAGAGTCCGCTGGCGCCCAGCAATGTTTTGGACCAGGCCATTTGTGGTGGCGCCGAACCTTAGAGCAAGCCGGGACATCCCATGGAGTGTTGAATTGGAAAATCCTCTATAAATTGAATTAATAGGAACATGACACAAAAATGGGGTTTGACTGGGAAAGTCATGGGAAGACATGGAACACTTCTCCATCAATGGAAGTTTATAGCTGGGACAAGCCTTATAAATGGATGATTTTCCATTGCCATGTTTGATTACCGGAGGGCAAATACCGTTTTACCATAGGTTACCAAAAAATGATAGAACATGGCGCCAAAGTGGGAAGTATATGGGAAGTTTACCATCAACAATTGGGTTTTGAATTGGTTTGACAATCATGTGATGAACACACGTAGCCAATAATACCACCAAGTTTTGGGAACCAAGAATATCCTAGATGTCTCCATTGCCAAATTGGACATGGGCTAGCACTAGCTGTAAAGTCATTGGGATGAACACCAATCCAGGAGTTAATGTGGTAAACCCAATGATAAATCATTCCATTACCCAACCATTTGGGGTCATTTTGCATCATTCCAATAAGGGCTAATATCCAATGACAAAACTCTATTAGGGATGGTTAAGAAAATTGGGTTTACACATCATGAATGTTGTAAGGGTCACTGACCTTCAATCTAGGATGTTCACCCAGGAGCTACACTGACTGGCATGTAATGATGACCTACCCATGGGGAAAACGATGCCTCACATGGCTTTCCATCCCATCTTGCTGAGGAATGGATCCGAAGCTTATCTCAAAGAAAAACCTACAGGAAAATATAGAGGGTAACTAGAATCCAACAAATCTGGATTAATTTCACCAGATGAAACTTCAAATCCTTCAAACATTATCAGAAAATAATAGGGATTTAATCTATTTTAAGTAGCAAATTTATCCAAACTTAACCAATCTTTATCCGAATTTAATCCAATTTTAAATTTCCTTGACTTCTGCCCAGCGGAGCTGTTTGATTTCCTGCGTTTCCTGTATTGCCACCAAAAATGCGTGCCTTTACCCCAAAAGGGACAATTTTTTACAAGTGATTTATCAGGACTTTAAGTAAAAAAAATATCCCTTGTTTGTTTCCTGGATATGTTCTCTTTGATTATCACAAAGAAGCAGTCTGTGACACCGTTGCGCCATGACGGTGAATTTGGTGGTAGCTGCTAGAATTAGGATGGACTATATGCTTATGATCGAACATTGCTGAACAACATGGTCATGCAAAAGAGCACAACATGCATCAATCAACGGTACAAACCGAAGTTTGTTGAAGACTCCCGGTTAAAGTAAAGAACCACCATAAAAAGAGTGACTAAATTGGCTTAGCTTCCTATCCATCCATGGATCGATCTTTTTTGGTGCCTATCTGTGGATTATTCCCGGCTGGAGAGGGCTGGGGTTCGCAAGCCCTTGACTAGGTGCCCTTGAGCCCCGTTCAACTGGGAGAATCTTCTCAATTCTTTGGTGAAGAAAGAATCTACAGCAACCACCAAGTATCCAAATTAATGCGGATGACCAAGTAATGTGCACGTGTGAGAGATATATACACATATATTGTAATATGCACATATATAGATATATATATATATACAAGGACCGATATGTGTATATATATATATATTTATTTAAAACAAGTATACCCAACCATAATTGTTTACATAATATAATCTAACATATGATCATTTCTCTTGGCGGGCTCACTTATTGCGTTTGGTGTAGGGCCCAGCCGTGTGCCACACGACGAATGCGCCAATCAACACTTGCGCTGCGTCAGAGATCGCTTGGACCACCTCATTGGAGCGATCCAGCCTCAGCACGCGTGGTGATACATGGTGATTTTCCCTGACACAAGGGGCCATACTATCAACCAGCTAGCAAAGGGTCATACAATATATAATCAATGAGCAAACCTGCAGGAATCTGCTTCTGGATGATGCTGAACATGCCGGAAGGCTTTTTAAAGTGAGGTAATGCGAGCTGTTAGCAGCAACCAATGTCTACGAAACGCACACAACTTGAAGCCAGGGAGCAAGGGCACGTTTCGACTCGACAAATCTTCAAGCACTTGCATGTCCTGGTCGGAGTTTGCTTCACCCCTTTCAAGAACATCAACATAATGTGGCATGAATTGCGGGTTAAACATGGCTGAAAGCAGGCCCACAAACCTTTCAAATGTAGGCAATTTGTTGTCAGAGTCATGTTGGCCAACATTCTTTGGACTACCCCATTGCAACCATAACCAGCCGATTTTTCATCATCTTTATCTTCGCACGTGATTATATATATATACATACAGTAATACACACAAGTAACGTGCATGTATTATACACACGGGTTTTTACAAAATACTGGATACAACATCATCTATACTAACATATTATATTACATGTACGTAGAATAACTAAAGGAATGCCGTAGTCGATGCCTTTCCGGATCTTTCCGGACGTAGGTTTCTAGCCCGCGGAGCCCCAAGACCATGAACGAAACAATGATGGGCCGAAACACCATGAAATATCAACTGTTCATCAAAAAAACGGCCAGAATAAAACAAAAACTCAAAAGCCGTCAAGAACCAATATCAATATCAATATATATATATAT
>Ga0126342_10007278_pt1 | contig 19741 bp, 17 predicted proteins | sample Cyp1metagenome_FD_92528 | JGI IMG/M metagenome (GOLD analysis project Ga0126342, IMG submission 92528) | Coral microbial communities from Lord Howe Island, Old Settlement Bay, Australia - Cyphastrea 1 metagenome | ecosystem: Host-associated > Invertebrates > Cnidaria > Coral ... | reverse complement strand
GTGTTTGTGTGTTTGTGTGTTTGTGTGTTTGTGTGTTTGTGTGTTTGTGTGTTTGTGTGTTTGTGTGTTTGTGTGTTTGTGTGTTTGTGTGTTTGTGTGTTTGTGTGTTTGTGTGTGTGTGTTGCAATTCATCATCTAAGACATGCACTTACAAACACAAACTTCAAAACCACTTGTGCCTTTGGTTGGTGCTCAACAAATCCAAATCACAAAGAGGCGTGTTCGACAACTGGGATAAAGGCCGCACGAACATTTGTATGCATATTGACATGTATGTGTAGTCATATAGATTACAAATGCCGACCTGTATATGCGATGTTTCTACATGTTTCTTGTATTATAAGAACATATCAAACATTGTTGCCGTTATCGTATGACAAAATTAAATAACACAGGAAAGATACTGACACAACCCTGCTGCAGAAAAGACCGTGGCGCATCTCCACTCTTTTCCGCGCTCCAAATTTCATTCGAACCATGCTATAAATCAGCAGCTTGACGCAGCTTGACCTTGGATAGAAGAGCTGTCACCAAAATCTGGCAGCGAATGCACGCCTGGTAGCCTGAATCTGCTGCACACTTGTCAGCTGCTGAACTTGAGAGTTGTCACATGTTGTCACCACCATAATCTGGATCGCCCCAAGCAACCTCCGATCCATCTGCCAGAATTGCAGCAAAGGCGCGTTCAGTGGCCTGAACATGCTGCACACTTGTCAGTATATCTTGCACAGCAGAGCTATTGCCACCAAAATCTGGATGGCCCCAGGTAACAACCCTGCCATCTGCCAGGATGGCAGCACTGTTGCCGGATGGTTTTGATCTGTCCCCACCAAAGTCTGGATGGCCCCTTTTGCCGCGGCTCGATCGCCCCTTAGCAAGGCGAAGGCACGTTCTGTTGCTACCTTCGTTCCTTCCTTTGCTTCCACCGCAATGAATGTCAGGTAGTCTCCCTCTTGAACTCCAGCAGCTTCCAATGTTTCCTCAGCAACCAACGGACGCCCTTCTGCAGTGACAGTCCTCAAGAAACCACGTGCTAGCAAGTCCAGGGCTAGAAGCTTCAAGTCCCCAACTCTGGAGGACAACGGAACTGTTATCTTCTCACTTCGACCATTGGGCAAGCCTATCTTGATTTGCATCTCAAAATCAGCAAGGACACAGCCTAATAGCCTAATAGATCTTGAGCCCCTGACAAATTTAATACCAGAGATTTCCCATGTCGAGTGGCTAAACCGTGATGACTTCAAGTGGAACTGGCCCAATTTTGCTATCTCCATTCCCGCAACCTCATGGCTAATCTTAGAGGTTTCATCGTCCAATATTCCATACTTCAACGGCAAAAGATTGAAGCGTGACCCTCTGGTAATTTAAGGTAGCTATAGAAAACGGTCCATAGAAATAGTTGATTTACAGCCCTTACCATGATTTAGCCCTTAAATTCATGGTGATGTTCATTGATTTTATTGATTTTCTATAGCTGTATCAAGTTCCCAGAGGGTAAACTACCCTGCACCACTTCAGGTTGACCCTGGGGAGACCTCGGGAATGCGTTGCTCCTGTGGCGCCGAGTCACAGGACCATCACAACTGGATCTCCCCCTCTGGTAATCCATGGCTGGCAAATATTTGGATTACCAGAGGGCTTCTTATCCATGAAAATCATTGAAAATGGCTGGCAAATGGCTGGAGATCCAAAGATGATTGGAAAATCCATGAACATCTATAAATGGCGATTGTCCATTCCCATGTTTCATTACCAGATGCTACTTCCTAGTCCTGTCCCCCGACAATCTGGCTTTGTCCAAAAATTGTGCATGATTTCCCCAAAATGGCAGTTTTGAAGAAAAGTAAAAATGATGATGATCCTGATGATGAAACATGACAAACCATGACAAGCCTTATTTTCAGACCATGACAAAGCCATATGGCCCATACCTGGTATACCTCCAATACGGACCCAAAACGGATAGATCGGATAGATCCAAGACTAAATAACCAAGGTTTGGGATGGATCTCCACGTTCGAATTTTGAACGAACTCTCTTGGCACCGGTCTTCCCCGTCCAAGTTTCGACTGAATCCAGCCTTCGACAACCCTGCGAATTTCCGAATCCCTGCGTCCTGCAAAGGTTTTCGTAGATCCAAGTGCAAATCACAATACACCTTGGCAGTTGCAGCATGGGCCACAAATTGGAACACTAATCTTTGTGAAGATCAAAAAAATGTAGCAGTAGTAGACGCCCTACTGGGATGTCTGCCCAGCCATTTTCGGGTGGAACATCAAGTTTTTTGGATGCTATGTGGTTGTTGATCAAAATTCCTTTATCCGGGAATTGGAATGGCCATCTTCGCGAATGAAAATTTTATTAGCCCAGCTTTGCAACCCAACAGCGAAAGGTTCCAGCAAGGTTCCAGGACTGTTCCGGTTTTTCGGGGCATGCATTTTCGTGTCACCAGTCCCCGGCCCCAGAGACTGAAACCCAACAGATTCGCTGTTGGGAACGTTCGCAAAACTTTTGCGAATAAACATTTCACTTTCGCGAACTCAAAAAAAATACTTTCGCGAGGGCTTCCAACATGACATGAACGGTCTTCACAATTAAAACTCTTTACAAGAACCTTTAGATCGATCACCATGCCTGAAAATCAGGAACTCGAAATTTCATGGAGTTGGCTATGTCTGAAAATTCTGCCTAGGATGACTTTCCCCCTTGAAATCACCGAGGGGTCAAGGTAGACCCTATCGACAACCCGCGCCCCGGACATGGGTCAAGGGAAACAGCGTGTCGTCCCAATCGAGAACAATCGCCGTCCTGTGAACAAATGGGAGACCATCCAAAAATGGGATGTTTCCCAACCCAAAATTGCCTGAAACGTGTGTTCAATCCTTGATTTATGGACTCAGGAGGAGATGATAGAAATGCTGGAGTCTACATCCTCATAGTACTTCAGAATTCGTAGGGATGGGTCGGGTATAGTAGGAATCACAATGTTACAAGAATGGTAGGATACTATGAACAATTGTTGGGAGCACATGGGGCTCGCCTATTGCGCCACACACCGCCAGGCAACAACAAGCCCAAGGTGGACAACGTAGCTGGAAAAAAATAGACTTGTAATTATGCAGAATCGCAATATAAAAAACAATTGATTCAATTGATCCTTTTTCAGGGATCCCCGGCTGTTTGGAGTGAGTTTGAGGAGGAATTTACAGGTTTTTCCCTGAAACTTGCGCAATTGATGGTGAAAAGCCGTGCGTTTCCTCTAGATTTCCCTCTGCGTCCTGTCTTCAGACGGCGCAAGGTTCTTTTTCTCCTGGAAACATCAGCTGTTCGCTCGCCGCGTGGCTGTAAAAATTGGAAGATCAAGTTTCGCACCTATAAAAAAGCGTGCTTAAAAAACTCCCAGAAATTTGCAGTTGTCCATTTTTCTAGGTAAATGGCAATTTATAATAATTAAGCCTACCTTGTCCTAGATTTGTCCTAGCAAAAACAATTGTTGTTTGATCCCCTAGTGATAAAACATGATAAAACTACCAGAAACCTTGGAATATCTTGGAATTTTGCGATCCAGGCGAAACAAACTGCCAACCCGAAGCTCCGCAGTCTCACAGTGTCTGGCACACCTGTGCAGTGGGATTCATCGGGCTCCACTGAGGCTGAGCTTCAATTTTTTTTGGATGTCAATAATTCATTGGATGAATTTGGTTCAATAAATTGACATTATCCAATGAATCATTAACATATATTGACATCCAATATTCAATACTCTGGATCATGTTCAATATTCTGGACAATGTCCAGTGAATAATTTTGGTTCAATAGATTCCAGAAAATAAATTGGATGTATTTCAATGTATCTTGCATCAACAAGAACAGAAGCATTAGTCCCATACCCAGACCATCACGACGCTGCTCCAGCCCGGAATAATGGGTGTCTGAAAATGAGGTATAACCCCCAAATCCTTTTAAAATAATAGGGAGAATGAGAATTAACTTGGTGGTTTCAGAGGTATGCAACTTCCAAAAGGATAGAAAAGTGATAAAATCCTACTAAAATAGTGATGACTTACGTTTCTATCTTGTTTGGGGGGCTGGGCTATACCACATATATATTTCCGAATATCTTTCTGATTCCAATGATGCCAAACATTCAAGGAATAAGTTTTACATACCCCATTTTTCAGACAAACCCATCTATGGTTGGATAACAGAAATGGGGCTTTCCATAGTCATGGGATTCTAAAAATAGCTGGATTGTCTCATGAAAAATCCCAACCAAAAAATGGATGACTGACAGTACCCCCCATGACTTAGGAAACCTCCAAATCCCATTTTCAATGGGAAAATCAATGGGTTTTGCGGTGAAGATTTTCCCTTAACCAATCCATGGCCCCCTGGAAAAATCCTTCAGGCCTTGCGAGTGGAGCGGAGCGGCAGAAGGAGGCTCCCAGCTCGAAATCTGAGGATGCCGGTGAGTGAGAGACCCCCGCGCAGTGAGAGACTCCCTGGCATTCAGAAGCCTCAAAAGAGAATCAACTATGACTATAACTATCTTTAACTAACAACATCAAATAACTATAGGTCATAGCATGTTAAAAGTGTGGAAAAAAACTATAACTTTGAAGTCATGAGGTCTCAAAAAATCCCTTCCACTAAACAGCCCAGCATCCCCACGGCCCCGGAACTTTTGGAGACCGTGTTGCCACACCGCGCCTGTCCATGTGGCCAATGCCGCATCCTGCCATTGTTGGGCACCCATTTCATCCATTTCACTGGCTTTCCAGGACGATTTTCCCATGGAAGATGTCGAAACATGTCCTGGAAAGTTCATCATTTTCCCGAAGCATGGCTATGGATGATGTTCCTATGGGGAAAAAAAAAAAGTACTTCTCAATGGACTTGGACTGACCCTGGGTGCTGCTTAGGGCATCACTTTGACGCATAGCATTGGAAGTGGCGAGTCAATGGTTTTTGTTCTGCCTACTGTCTGGATTTGGGGATTCATTGGATAGAAAAGTTCCACGAAACCAAAGGTCGGTCCAGCAGATTTTTCACTTCGCAGAAACCTGTCTGCGAACCAACGAAATCATGACGCCGTTCCAAATGGATTTTGTCCCATGGGGTAACCCCCCAAATCGCATTGCGTTTTTTCAACAGCATCACCATTTAACAGGCCCAGTACACCAACCATAGACTAATCAACCCATCGGGTTATGGATGTTCATCCCCCAACTTTGGTAGGTTGGGATGTCCATCTCCAAATCTCCCATGTTTATTAAATAAATCCATGATATCCCCATGATATCCCTATATTTAGATGGTTAAATCCATGTTTTTTCGCATGGGCCAGGGTCAATATTTGGCATATAGCTCCAAGTCATCAATTTTTGAAGAGTGTATTATCGTTTTCCAAGCCCCAGCTCAATTTCCAAAAAATCATCAGGATGTTTCGAAGACTACTCTCCATTAACCTCAATTTTGGCTGCAGCTCACATCAAAACATATAGCTGTTGCGGCACCTCCGAACTGGCCCACCACCTGGGTGTGGGGTGGGGTTTCCCCATTTGGGGATGATGTGTAGCCATAAAGCCATGGTGACGACTGGGGATGGGCCACATGGCATAAAGGGCCACATTCTCTATCTCCATTGTCCATGTTTGGAAACTTGGAAACTAGTTGGATTAATTAATGGGTTAGGAGCTATATTGAACTATCTCCATTTTCCTCTTCCCAAGCACTAGATAATTGGGTGATTCAGTGATTCACTATCATATGGTTGGGAAACCCTATTCGTAGCTCCAAACCACTCCCCATGTGGATAGCCAATGCTCCAAACCGCTCCCTCCATTCACCACTAGATGGTTAAGTTACCCTGAAAATGCTGGTTTCTGTTACTCTGGAAATGACCAAATGCAAATACAACTTAATAACATTGTATGAGGTTTTCTCTGAATCTCTGAAAATTAAGATGTAATGGTATGTCAATGGGGATAAGAAAATTCCAGTGGGATGTAATTATGGACATGATGGGGAAATAAACCAACAATATGGCTTTGTCGAGAAAGTTGGAATGGGACCCCCATTTATTTATGACCATTAAATCATTGGAAAAATGATGACCATGGGAAATGCCGGATTTTCTGGTATCCTGCTGCAATTTAAGATCTATGGCCGAAAGATAAAAAAAAAACGTAGCCTTTGGTGATTTGCCATTTGTTGCCCCATTCAAATCATGGCCATTTTCGCTCCAACACCTGGATTCCACTGATGATACAGAGGTTGTCATAGAAAATCCCACGTTCGAATTGATTCGATTGCTATCCAATCTTGGAACCCAGAGTTTCTCCCAACAAAAAACATACAATGGAAGAATTTGTGTAAGTAAAGAGGTACTTGTAAAACCACCACCTTTGGGCTACGATTTCGTCGTCGAGTGACACTTCTGCACATGTCGCCATACCGAAACTAGAGCTGATCCTTCTTTGAGAAATCGACTACTTTGCCTTGAGCCACAGAGGAGAGGAACGCAACTGTGGCAGGTATCCAAGTTTTTGAAGCAAGACCTTTTGGGTCGGAATTGGTTTATATAAATTTAAATGACCAGTTTTCGAGAACATGTCACATTTGATAGTAGAAGAGTTTTTCAGTATACATTTTCCCCAATGGAAAATCAACCCAGTGAATTCTCCCTGCTCAGCAACAGCTCAGCAATTCAACTCCGCCGTTTTCCGCCCGGACGCCTTTTGGCGTGGCGAGTCGGCATGGCCTTGGGTCATGCCTTTTCGGGGCGTGGAATTCGCTGGAGACTGCAGGGAAAACACGTCTTTTCAAGTGGTTGGTGATTAATAATGGTTAATGGTAACTAATGGTGATTAATGGTGATTAATGGTGATTAATGGTGATTAATAGGGATTTAATGGGATTAGATGCCACAACAGCTCCAACAGCTTTGAATCTAGCTTGGACTTCCCCAATCTTCACTGCGAGCGAGCACCTTTGTCTGCACCCATCCCATGTGGCTTGACCAGGCCATCCCACAAAAACGGAAGGAAATGACCAGCCAAAAAAAAAACGATTTGCCTGTAAATAGTACATTACATGATGATCTATGTGATAATAAACACTAACAATCATAAGAACACCAGTAGTAATGAACCAATTCCCAGATTTTCTCAAATCGACAGATTCATCACATTCTTGGGAGGACATGGCGCTGCTTTCTAGTGCACCAGCTAGCGATCTGGCGCTCAGTACTCCCCCCAGCAGCGTGGGACTGGCGCGGGGTTTCCAAATGGCGATTCAAGTGAAAGCAAAAAATGGTGAAAAAATATACATTTCTGGTTCTTAAGTGTCTGAAATCTGAAAATGGTGGAATTTAGCAATAAAGAATAATGGTATAAAACCTGTCATTTCATGGGGATGTATGTGTATATGTAATGGGATATACAACCAACAATATGAGATGGATGGGAAAGTGGGGAATATCAATAAAGTTGACGTTTGAAGAAAATATGTTACCGGACAAACTCGTGGCGACGGAAATTCGCATATTTAACCGGAAAATATTGAGAAACATCGTTCAACAGTTCAACAGGCAACTCTCCCTTGCCAGGTTAAACTACCAAAACGGAATTAAAGGGTGACAATGGGAAGAAACCTGTTTCAATCTACTACTAGGGACAGTGGGGACACAAGATGAGTCAGCCCATAGAACTACAGTAACTATTCCCAACTTCCCAACTACCCTCCTGGAATCAAACTAATTGAAAGATCGGAAAAGATCGGAACCGGGCCCGTCGACATGCCAAAACGAACCCGGAAAATATAAAGGGACCTTCGCAATATAAAAATTGAAGATCCTATATAAATGGACGTTTGAATTGGAAAAGCATCTATCAATGGGTGGTCCATTGCCACGTTTTATCAAAGGGTAGGAATTATTTTGCCAAGGTAATCCGCCACTAGTTTAGCACCAAGCCAAACCAGACTGATGAAGCTCAGCCAACGAATCTGAAAGTTCTGGAAAAACCCAACTGTTCCATGGTTCAAATATGTTTCAAACTCTTCCAACCAGCCATAAATTGTTCCGTCCCTTTTTTCGACCATCTTGGACACAATCAATGCACTCTACATAGACAACCAACATCTCCATGGCTAAGTTGGAATCCACCCAACTCAAAAACCACAGATGCTGGCCATATCCAACAGATCCACTGCGATGCATCCAGGCTCCCAGGCTCTCTGGGTCAATCAGATCAATAAACTCCTGTAATTTCTGCTGCTTCTCACCTGGCGGAATGGAATCCATGACCTGCGGGAAATGGGGAAACAGCCCATTTTGTGGCACCCCATTCCTGCGGACAAGTGTGAGACACCAATGCACTCGGGGTATCTTATTCCTGAAAAAAAAATGCACGGAGTTTGGGCTGAGCCAAACAAAATCTTATATAAAATTAAAGGAGAAGGTACCTGTAACCACACCAAAGTTGCGGATACAAGTATACCTCGATAACTTCAACTTGAATCTCAAAAGAAATCCTCAAAAATCATGGAATTTCCAACTGCAAAAATCATCTCACAAGTCCTCAAATGTCTGGGGTGTTCCATGCCAATTCTGCAGGGGATACATCACCTAAAGCCCATAACAGTTCTTGTTCCCAAGCCCTTCGCCAACCTTCGAACCCTTTCAAAAAAGAACTTAAGCTGGGGGTATGAAATAGTCCTCAATGTGTGCTTACACATCGCACAGCTACCATGCAAAATCTCAGCAATTTTATCGCCTATCAATGACCAGTCACGTTATCCAAAAACTATATGTGCTCCATGACAATCATCTATAGATGATCCATGACATACCAATATATAATATGGATGTACCAGTATCATATACATCTATATAATCCCACATTACCAACAAATGACTATGTACCATATGGTCCATATCCCCTGGTTCATATCAAACACCCAAAAATAACATGGTCCCAGAGTTCCAAATGATGGTGGTTTCGTCATGTTTCATCCTTTATAAAAAAAAAAAAAACATGGTTTTCTGGGGATTTTGTTTAACCAAAACAAAGGGATGTGAGGGATGTAGTTGGACCTGCAGTTCCAGCTTTAGAAGCGGATACATATATATATATATATATACGTATATATATGTATATATATATGCATATAGCCATAGTCATAGGGGGTTCTATCCCAACTTTTGGGGGTTACCCTCTGGTAAACTTACAAAAAACTATGGAAAATAATCACCATTTTTGATGGGAAAATCCACTATTTCAATGGTCATTTTCAATAGCTATGTGAGTTTACCAGAGGGTATATCCCATTAAATCCCATTAAACCACCATTTTCCTATGGTTTATGGCCTGTTCCCCCAGTTAAATTACCAGAGGGTAAACAAACCATGGGACTTTTCTCCTGAATCCCCTGACTCCCACCTGTGTGAAAGGGGACCGCATCCCGGAGCACGTCAGGCACGTCGGCCTGTTTGGAATCCACCCGTGGTGAGGTGGTGGAAAAATTCACGAAAAAATGCGGATGAAAACATGATTCATGAGCCACTTAGAAGCCACTTACCCTCCACTTACTGGGAATTTCATGAGTTTTTTCGTTCAGGATTGATTACCAAACAATGGGATTCGATAAAATCCACGATATTGACCAAAAAATGGGAGGGATTTAGCCTCCAATTGCTGGGATGATCCAATTCAAGTTCGTACTTTTTTGGCAGCCGGAATGTATTTTCAATGAAGCTTCCACAGCCTAAATGATCCATTTTCGGATCCATTCTAAACCATCTTGGGGATCCCCAATTTGCGGAATCCCCATAGATTCCCAGATATGGCATGGTATAATACGGTATAATTGCATATACCCTCTGGCTATTTAGCATAGCCATGGTATAGATGGCCCGTAGAAATAGAGCTTTACCGTTCTTAAAAATGGTGGATCCCTATAATATGGTATAATTTACAACTATAGATGGTATATATACCATAGATATACCATAGATATACCATAGATATACCATAGATATACCATAGATACCCCATGTAGATCCCCATGTTTTTCATTTATAGATCCACCCTACCGCTCCAGTGGCCCTGTATCCACCTCCATGACGCGCTGGCGGTAGACGATGGCATCATCGCCCTCACAGATCTTCCAGAGGGCATAGCTGGCGGTTTCCTGGCGCCGATCGGAAGATATGCACGGAAGATATGGGAAAATATATGGATTCCCTTAGATAGGATATATATGGTGTATATATATATGATGTGTATATATATATATATAGTGTATACATACATGTATGGTGTATACTGTGTATACTATATATATATGTATATATGTGTGTGTGTGGTAAATATATATATATATATATATGTGGTATATGTATATCCATGGTATATCCATGGTATATCCGTGGTATATCCATGGTATATCCATGGTAGATCTATGGTATATTTATGGGAATAGGGTAAAATTCAACTCCATGGCAGGTTTGAAAATCTGTTTTTTTTTCTCGATGTTTGATACGCTATGGATCACTTGGTATATTCCCCAATGATTAAATCATGGGGGATGCCTAAGTCACGGCGGTTAATGATGGGCTACCATGACAATCGGGACAATAATGATGAACCTGTGGATGCAATAATATGGCTTCCCCTCAAAAAATTCGGACAAACCCATAGATGTCAATAGTCCATCGTACAATTTGCAGATGAAGTTCTCACTAGATGAAGTTCTCACTAGATGACTTGATACCGTTTCACTAGCTTTTGTCATAACTTTACAGGCATTTATAGTTATTCCATAGATAACAGTTTCTTATACAGTAGCTTTTTAAGATCCAAAATCTATAGTCATCTCATCTTTTATGACTATATATTTAGATGACTATGAAGATGATAAATAAATAAACAAGTAAATAACTAGGAGTTTAATGTAATTAGATAGGATGGGTTGATGTAGATATTTTGAATACAGGTGTAGTAACCGTGACAATATTTGCGAGGATGACAATGATGACAATGAAACTGCTAATGATATCCATCCATCCATCCGCCTCATTCTCATGGAGTTCAAATGATGGATTATTTTCATAGAATTCACATGACGGATTTAATAATAGATGTCAATAGAATGTAACTCATGACAATTAAGTATGTTTTTGCTCATTGCGGATGTTCTTGCCAATTCATTTACGAAATCATATTGTTTTCTTTGATGCATGTATGAATCTGTGCCTTTATCAACGAATTTTGACATGCAAAAACACCTGCTGCACTGTACTGCGATTTGGAAGTTGTGCCCTGGTATTTTTGTTCACCTGGCCTCTGAGTTCGATCAAAACCCAAAGTGTTCGCTCCAAAAAAACTACCAACAAATCTGTGCAAACCTATTCTTCCCATAGAATCAAATTATGCCCAGACCAAACAAAAAAAAAACAGTTCTCTCCCCGTCCTGCAACTGTTGGTGCTTGGGGTTCTTCAACAACACCGATGCCAATGACTCAATGGCGTCAGCCTAGGGGGGCACTTCCCCAGTCATCATCTGATACCCAACCTGGTTATGACTAACAGTTTGCCATGGTTTTTCGATGGCCCTAATCGAAATAGATGCCTTACCGAACTTCAAAATGGGTGGATATCTTTCCATGGTTTATTAGGAACTTGAATCAAACCATGCCATTCACAGATTGAATCCATGGTTTCTTAGGGGGTATTCCCCCAATAGTTATGATTTGATACTGAAAAATGGTACCCCCCAATTCAACAGCCGTAAACGGGGTTTATTCATCCAGGCTTGACATTACCCAAAAAAAACAAACAAATGGGAACAAAATTGTAGTGTTTTGGTTGTTTTGGGATATCACTTGCAAAGTCTGAATGATTTGGCTGGGCTAAATGATATCCAACTTCAACATCTGATATGAATGCTACACCAGCCTAACCATAGAAAAACACATCGGAAAATGCTTCCAGCTGGCACACCAGTCGGAACTATGATCAACGCTGAAAGATGACTGGTGGGATGTGTATATTGAAATATATATCTATCAGAAAAATATATTTAAATAGGGATCCATTTTATGGGGTTGATATCCATTTACCGTTTCTGCTTGAAATGGATCTGCAAAAAAGATTCACATATTGATATCAACAACAAACACGACAATATCGTGCACATTACAGCGTTCAGCATCCACCCTTGGGTTGCAGAAATCCCGAAATATGCCGATCGGGCGGGACTGTGCCCAATTGATTTACGTTATCTGAATATGTGACTGTGTCAAGTCATTTGGTCCAAAAAATGTTTAAACAAAAAACAACGCAGCAGCAGGAACAACAACAGTCCGTCTGTGAAACCCATTTTGACTTCTGGGCTAGTCACTGACACAGATGTAAACCTTGGGACTATATTCCCATCTGGTTGGTGGTTTCAATCCCTCTGAAAAATGATGGAGTTCGTCAGTTGGAAAAATAAAAAATGTTCCAAACCACCAACCAGCCATTATACATGGCAGTGTGTCAAAACCTTGTACCCCTGGTGAACATCAAAATAGCTGGTAAATGGATGTTCATCCCCCTAAAAATGGTATTAATAGGTATTGATCCATACCCACATCATTAAAAACCTTCCCCATTCAACCAGTGACACCATGTGACACCCATCCCATCCCGTCCTTCACAGCACTCAGCCGCACCGTCCCAAAGTCCTTGTTGACCAAACTGCCCAAAGCCGCCGCCAGTGAGCGCAAGGACTCGGGGTCGTTGCGGTTGATGCGCAAAGCGCTCACCAGGGTCTCTAAGACACCGGCCTGGTGTCAGCTTTCTGCACCAGGTGTGGTGATATAATGGGATTTGATGGGATTTAATGGGATTGATATAATCGGATTTAATAGGATTTAGTGGGATTTTGCATGATTTAGGTAAGTTGGTGCAAAGAACTAAGGTGAATTAACTATGGTTTATGGTAGAAATATCGAACTACGTAATGGAAATTGAAAACCAACTTATAACTGGGGCACCACCTTGTGATCTCTGAGCCATGGTCAGGCTACACAGGAATATCATGGGAATATTATGAGAATACAACCGATTTTTTTCGTGGCATGTAATGCGGAAAACGCTGCGTCTGCGTGTGTATATATAAATATATATATATATACATATAGGGGACATGCTGGGGGTTCCCCGGAAGACGTAGGAACCTTCAGTCTCTCTCTGATAGATATATGCATATTTTGTCGTTCTTGCATACAGATGGGGGGGTGGGGGGGATGTTAACGTTCATTGCATTGCGTCATCAGAAGATGTTGCTACGTTGAAGATCGTTCTTGCATACAGATGGGGGGTTGGGGGGATGTTAACGTTCATTGCATTGCGTCATCAGAAAATGTTGTTACGTTGAAGATGTTGTTGCGTTCAAGAAGTTGATACGTTGAAGATGTTGTTACGTTCAAGATGTTGTTACGTTGAAGATGTTGTGCACCTACGAATGCTTTCAAAACGGCTTTGTGGATGTGGAGGGAAGAAAGGCTCATGTGCATTTCGCCCATGGTTCTCTGGTGGATTATGACATGTTTATGTCTATCAAAAGAAACCTGAAATTCCAAAAAAGCACGCAAATCCTATAGGAAAAGCAAAAATGATGGTGAGTATCAGTTGCTGAACTTGAAAAAAAAAACATTGAACATTGAAACAGCGGACAACATATCCCAGATATGTTGTCCGGATGTTGAACTAATTCCTGGTATTGTCACGTTATAGGAAGAACACAAAACACTGTAAAACACAATGAAAAATGACATGTTTCAAACTGGAACACAATGAACTTCAATTGCCTTCCGCGGAACCGTCAGCCTCTGCCCTATATATATATATACACACACAGTATAGTATACATATGTAACGTAGCCAACATATGGGGTTTGATCCTAGACAATCAATGGGAGGCGTGTAAAGAATGGAGGAATAAGGGTATAGTGAGAATTTAACCATCATCTATGGATATATATATATATATAATTAGATATATATATATATTGTTATATTGTTTTAATGGGATATAGTAGCGGAATGGAACACGAACTAAGAAAAACAGCATAGTAACAACACATCAGTTTCACATATTCCAGTGACGGCCAAGTTTCCTAGCTTACAACCCATTTCAGTAGGAAGCTTCACTGCATCAAAGGGGTGAGCCTCAAAGAATATGGCATATGAACCAGCTGAACCAGCAGCAACTGCATGAGATGAGCTGGGGATGAGATGGTTAAACCATGAAAAACCCGTATGTTTGCTGGCTAAACATCATATGTTTGATTGGCAAATCTCCTATGTTTGATGGCTATGACATCCTTATTTATGTTTTATGGTTAAACCCCCCTATGTTTTAAAAAAGCTTTCAGCCGATATTTAAATCGCCTATATGTGGTTGTTTGTCTACATATTAACATAAAATGCTACATCGGCTACATCCCCATTTTATGGTGCGAAAAAATAAATCCCGCTATGTTGTTGGTACAAGTTCCTCACTTTTATAGGAACATCAAATCCCAAGGTTTACGCGGCGAGCTGATGTGGTCCCAGCGGTTTTTCATTCCCAAGTTTCGATGATCAAACCCTGGAAAAAAAACCCACAGTTAGATGGTCATATCTTCAAATTCAAGAAATCCTCTCACCTACCCTCTGGTTAACTAACATAGCTATTGAAAATGGCCATTTATAGTGGATTTTCCCATTAAAATGGTGATTTTCCATAGCTATGTTAAATTACCAGTATGTTGGATGATTCAACCCTCCCATGTTTGAGAGCTGAATCGCTTAAACCCTCTATGTTTCATTGCTGTTTCACCTCATTGCTTTTTTTTCAAATCCCAACATCTTTATATAATATTATATAATGGTGTAGTTTACCAGGTCAGCCAACAATGTACCAAATGGGGCTCAGTTTTTACAAATCGTTAACCTAACATCTCTAGGTGCTTCAACCACCCATCTGCGGTACCGATGGCAGCAGCCACCAGCCTCAACGGCGCGCAGCCGCAGCAAGCCCGGGTCATCGCTCAGCAAAGTGCTCAGCGTGGCCGCCAGACAGCGCAAGGACTCGGGGTCGTTGTGATGGCGCAGGGCCAAAACCAAGGACTCCAGGGCCCCGGCCTGACCGAAACTGACCGAAATGGCTGGTGAAACCATGGTTGAGACCATGGTGAATCACCGTTTCACCAGTCAAAGTGGGGATTTGAGTATCAAAATGAATGGAAATTTAAGGCATGTGAAGGTTTCAATATGGGGATTTCTGAGTTTCTTTGTTCAAAATCCCCAAGTCACCACTGGTTTCAGTACTAAACTGATTTAATTTTGGATGGTTTGGGGGTAGGCCCATTTTAGGAAACCTCCATTTAAGTATGATAAATATGAATTTAACCCATCAACAGGTCGTGAAGGTGAAGGGATTGCTCTGCATTTTGGAGGAATCTATCCGTATTTGAACTGTGGAAATCTTCCATGTGGAAAGCCAATACCATCCCCCTGGGCCCCTCTTCCGACGCCGACCTTGCCACGATTCGAAAAGGGTCAATTTCTTCGTCGGGATGGTTTTCATGTCATAAAAGACATGCAAATTTCACCGTAACGACAACGTGAAATCAACTGGTTGGTGGTTGAGCCCTACCCCTCTGGAAAATATGATTTCGTCAGTTGGGATTATTCTTCCCGATATATGGAAAAATAAAAGCCATGTTCCAAACCACCAACCAGTCAACGTTTCTTCACTGTGACTTTTTTTTGCGGAGTGACACGGAACAACAACTTGAGTGATTGGACATCATATAGGCTTTCCAACCACATGGCATCTTTTCAAGGCAGCGCAGCACTACAACAACTTGGTCGTATCTCCTATTACCAGAATTCAAAGTCCACCACTATGATCTAATATATGTCCGTGCAAACTCCGCTTGGAATATCATCTACCTTGTACAGCAGCACACAGCTCCAACCAGTCGTGGATCACGAGAGTACCGCAGACCACGTGGGCACTCATCAGTAGTAGGAAAAGAAAAAGCTCCGGAAGATCGTTGACTTGATACTGGTCGCAGAAAACATCCCTCCCCCCTCACCCTGATAAAGAAGTCCAAAGCCTCAAGTGATTCGAATTCACTTATTCAGGGTATTTCAACCCGTTTCAGTAGCTTACATCAGCCCGTTGTTTGGCTAAATCATGGTTAAATCATGTTAAATCATTGCCAATCTCAAATTTCCTGCCAAATATCACATGAATAACGACAAATCTTTTGTTATCGGATTGATTTATCCCCATCAATGTGGGTGCGCCTGAAAGCGGGGAATACTCATAAATGGCCACTTGAATAGGGAAAATCATTTTTTCAATCATGATCATCCATCACAGCATCACATTTTGGGGGGTCCCAACATTGTCAGAGAAACCCATGACTGGGGGTTTCCGTAAATGGAGGATCCCCAAAAAAGGTTGGTTTATAATGGAAAATCCCATTAAAATGGATGGGGTCCCATGACTTGGGAAACCTGCATATGGTCAGCCAACTTCCCAAGTTCCCCAGGCCAACTTCGCCAACTTCCCTTGGTTTCACCCGACCTCAGCAGCTGCCTCGCTGAAGACGCCGCCGGTATCCCCAGCGCAGAGGCTTTCCAAGGCCTTCGCCGCCCAACGCATCAGTTCCACGTCGGAGCTCGCCGTCATGCAACCCAGCAAGGCGCCAGCACAGCCCGCCTCCCAGAGAAAAAAAGTTGCCCAGTTGGGTGAAGTTTTTTTAGCATATATGATCATATGTGTATATATATATAATTGTAGATAGGAATCAAAATGTCTCACATCTCAGCTTTTTGTTCAGAGACGCTCCTTTTTCAACGGGAAAGTCGTTGATTTAGTTATATATTTAATTGATTGATATTTAAAAAAAAAAAACTGCCATTTCAGGGATGTTCCACCATTGCCAAGTTGGACTATCATGAGCACTGTAGGGAGCTACCGGCCTCGACGCCTCAACCAGCTTCCCACTCCAGAATTTCGAGGCGTCGTCCCCACGAGGATAGAAAGCAAAATCCTACAATAGTGGTAAATTGGTACATGTTGTTATCTTTTGGGGGTTAGTATATTCTTATGATATGTGTATGTATAGTATGTATAATATCTAGTATTATTTATATATATATGATGGTTTCCTCTTAACACCACCTTTTTGGGATGTTAACCATGTGACCACCAAAATTCAAAAGATTCTGTTCAAACTATGTAAACAAAAAATACAAAGTGTCATCAAGAAACATGAAAGATGTGAAAATTGTTCGTCCCAGAATCAAACACCTATTCAATCCAACGCAAAGTGCACTTTCCGGGACACCAGCGGTTTACACGACTCAACCAGGTGAGTAACTTGCCATCATCTCAACTGGGCCGAGTTCTGCTATCACAGCCGGACGAGAATGGCACACGAAGTGAGGATGGGTTCCTGGCCTGAAAAAATCCTCATCCACCATGGAATTTGGGCACCCAAACACGGTGCCGTTTGGAGGGTGTCATGAAATGACCCAATTTGTTTGCTGACTCAACCTCCATCTGTTGCTGAATTCTTGGTTGTCTCAATCTCCTGATGTTTTGCTTGGTGAAGTTCCCACCTTTGGTAGAATTCCCATATATAGCTGGTTCGGCAGTCTTGAGAAAAATCATCCCCATCTTGTTGAATTACCGGTACATCATGGTACATCCATTGTCTTCGGTGGATTAAAATATGAAAAGCCCGAGTTTGGCCTCCCCTCCATGCCGTGGCAAGTGCGGAAGGCGACTCTGCGGCTGACAGGAACGGCAGGTGATACCCCTCTCCGCGCCGAGAATCCAATGGACACATTAGCGCATCGTGTCATTGTCATCCACTGAACATCAGTTTGTCCGATCGACCGTAGAGACAAACCAATGCCAGTGGGTTGGCCCCAAACTCCCAGCTGCCCCCCACTGTCCAACACTGGAGTGGTCACATGGGTCTGGCAACTTGCCATGCGCCTCACACCCGGCCAACGGTGTGCAGAGTGCCAACCGCTACATGTGTTAGACAACCCTGCGGGTAAGGCTTTCAGTCCAACGTTTTCTGCCAGGATGGAGGAAATCAGGTTCAAGACGCCAAACTGCAAAAGAAAAAACGGTTGAACTACCAGCACTCCGCGATAGCCACATGGGTGCAATAAAACCACGAGCCTTCAAGACAGAGAAACTCAAGTCTCAGATGACAAGTTAGCCTCTGGTAAACTAACATAGCTATTGAAAATGGCCATTTATAGTGAGTTTTCCCATTAAAAATGGTGATTTCCCATAGTTATGTTAGTTTACCAGAGGGTAGCTTCCTGGCCAGAGACATGTCATCAAAGTGGCCAGGTGAAAAATTGCCACGAAATCCCGGCCACAGAACACGGAAATGACATCCCTGAGAAATCCGGCGAGCAAGGACTATGATTCGATGGCCAGTAAGAACCTCCATTCCTTGCACGGTGGTTGCGACAGAATGTATATCTATCAATGTATAGATATGTACGTATAGATATGTATAGATATGTATAGATATGTATAGATAAATGTCTATTAAACTATTACCCACTGAAAAAAAACATGCGGGTATGACCTTGGAATTCCAGGGCTGACTCAGACACTTCAGCATACCCCTGAAACTTCAGCAGAAAAACCCTCCAAACAGACCGCATCCCTGCACCGTGAGCCCAATGGACACACAGCTGCCCACCCTACAACCTGGGATCAGGGCACCAGTCAACCCGCATGGCAAGGGATATGATAATGTGTTTTTTATGCCCCATGAAATGGCAAAGTCAATTATATAAAATTGTCTACCTTTGGGATCGTTGGGATCCTTTCTGGTCAATTCAGGTTTCACAACAAATTTATCCAAGTCTCATTTGGCATCTGCCCACAAGTGATTCGGAAAAAGAAAAACAAACTCAACCGGGAATTTTTTACAATCATCACATCTTAATTTCACCCAAATCCAAACTGAGGCAGCTCAGCCTCCCATCTCCCACCCTCCAGTCACCAGGCCTCAGCCGCGTGTTGTCGCACCTCCACTCCCGCCTCCTGTTGTCCGATGCTCCCCATGGCCCAGGCGGCCCACTTCTGGAGCTCCAAATCTGCAGGGTGTCCAGTTATGGCGGCCACCAGCATTTCCAGGGCACCTGCCTGGGATCAATGATTCGCCCAAGTGCAGTGCGGTATTCCTGTGAAATTCACCAAAATAAATAACTAATGACCTTATAGCATTGTTTTCTTTGCATAGCCAACCAGCCATCCATCTTGGAGAATTTTTCCAGCCCCAAAAAAAACAAATAACATGTATATATATATGTATATATATATATAATATATCTATATAATATCTATATGTATATATAAATATATATATATGTATTTATTTATATATTTATTTACATATGTCTATCTATCTATCTATCTATCTGTCTGTCTATCTATCTATCTATCTATCTATCTATCTATCTATCTATCTATCTATATACATATACATATATACATATATACATATACATATATATATATATATTATACATATATACATATATACATATATACATATATACATATATACATATATATATACATATTTACATATATATATATATATATACATATTTACATATATATATATATATATATATATACATACATATAT
>Ga0126342_10007277_pt1 | contig 19744 bp, 17 predicted proteins | sample Cyp1metagenome_FD_92528 | JGI IMG/M metagenome (GOLD analysis project Ga0126342, IMG submission 92528) | Coral microbial communities from Lord Howe Island, Old Settlement Bay, Australia - Cyphastrea 1 metagenome | ecosystem: Host-associated > Invertebrates > Cnidaria > Coral ... | reverse complement strand
TACATACATTACATACATACATACATTACATTACATTACATTACATTACATTACATTAATACATACATACATACATACATACATACATACATATATACATATATATATGTACACATATACATATATTCATACACATATATCTATTTATAAATAAATAAATAAATAAATACATATATATATATCTATATATATATGCGCAGTACCACACCCCCACCACACCACAGGGAGGGGAAGGGGACAGTACCACACCCCCACCACACCACAGGGAGGGTAAGGGGACAGTACCACACCACACCACACCACAGGGGGGGGAGGGGCACAGTACTTTGGCTGACCCAAAACCATGGCCGGGGGGGGGAGGGGGGTTTGAACGCTGGACCATATATACATATATACATATATATATATGTATGCATGTGTATAATCCAAGTTTTGACAGCAGCCACGCGGATCCAATGTCCACATTCCGTAACCCCAAGCTCTGGTGGCGGTATCACGAAACAGAAACTAGAGACGTAACTATCATCGTTTGCATAAATTATGAATTACTGCCGAGTCTTCCTCAATTTCTTCATAAATTGAGTATAACGGTTGAATCTGATACTTGCTGGAGGATCTTCGATTGGTTCAAGTTGAATGGAAGGTTGGACATCCTTGATGTAGACCACCTGATAAAGTGCAGCTGAAGATTGCAGTGAAAGGATGTACTGACGTACTGCTGTGATTGTTTCATCTTGTCTGGGTATCATGGGTCTTCTTGGAACACCAGCTACCGGGCAGACATGCCCCAAACGCTGCAATGACTTACACTTGGATTCCTTGAAGTCGGGGAAAAAAACCTCACTCAAAATTGTCTGAACATTTTGAAGAAGATTACGAAAGGTCAGAATCTGGCGAGAAGCCGCACGCTTCGCTTTTGGTAGTAGGATGGCTTCCGGGCTTTGATAAGAAATGTAAACTGATTTTGCTCCATATCCTTCTGAGCGGATTGGTAGGTTGTACCCAGTAACTATATAAAAATTAAAAATAAGTTCGAGCCAACTCATGCCCCAATCCGACTTGTCTTCCTCTGAATAGTTGTCAGGCCAGCTCAACAGCCGGGCCCAAGTAAACAGCGCTTTACCCAGGTTTGCACCCTGTAAGCACAACTGAAAATTGTCATCAGAGACATCCTGTACCTCCAAATGTCTAAAATTCGACGGTGAGAAATCTCTCAAAATCAAAAAAGCTTCATGACCCATGGCTTCTGAGTCAAAGAGTCCTACCACCCGCTCGGGTGGTTTCTTGGGTTGATCCATGTTCCGATTGTGATTGGCCTGATCCTTGTCTTTTTGATTGCACGCAAACGTCCTTTCCTTGTTAAGATGTACCAGATACGCAAAAACTGCATCCAGTCTGGCCCCTTCTTGTTTCTGAAAAGTAGCAATGTCGTCCGCCATCTGTCTCAAAAAATGTGGGGTTCTTTGTAAAACCAGAGTCGCAGCCATGTCAGCACAAAAATTGCCTGCAATAAACCATAGATCCTGTAAATCTTTCGCACTTTCAAACGATCTGTGGCTCTTAACCTTGATGAGTTGAAAACGCTGCGAATCCCAAACCGTGGACAATTCCACAACAAGATCTGAATTTGGTAGTTATCATGGCCACAATAGCACAAACATATGCTGCATCTGTGACGAACTCAACCTGCGTGGCATTGGAATTTTTGTTGGCAATTTTTGCTGCCACCAAAATTGCCGTGAGCTCCCCTCTTGCTGCGGTTTGTTGCCCCTTAACATAGCCCAATGCAGCTACCTGAAAAAGGGGAAAAGAAGGAGGTTGTGTAAAAATCATATCAGCCGCCATTTTTCTCTGTTGATCATCCCTGGAAATATCCTCAACGACTGACCATGAGGCAATCCTTGCCATCGGACAGTTCGGATGTATCGCTCCTCCATCAGTAAAAAATCTCAAACACGTAGAGCTGGGATCCCTTGTTTCTGGTATAGGAAGTTGCTTAATCCCATCCAAGAATTGCTGAAACAGAAATACATTGGGATGTTGTCTTGGCAACGGCAAGTATACCCATTCTTCCCTGATCGTCCCAAGCACTTCACACGCTACTGCATGCTGATCACGCAACTGACTGAAATGGGTATACTCCAACAGTCTGTGCTGCCTTGTGTCTGCTTGTTCACAAAAAGGACAACATCCTTCAATTTCATCTGTCCAACCTGCCTTTCTCTTGTCGGTTTGAAATCCGCCCACCACGTTCAGTTTGATCCACTGTTGTTCCTCATCTGTCAATTTAGAAAAGTGCTTGGAACCCAATTGTGTGTCCAGATAGTGTTGTCCAATGCCCTTTCGATCTGAAATCTGAACAAGGTGAAGATCCCACATCCTGTGCAATGTTGCCACAATGTAGCGCGTGGAGTCTGTCAAAATATTGCAATAGACATTCTCAGGGCCTATAAGCCATCCATTCGTCTGTAACTGCCAACCCATGTGATTCAGATAGCATCTGAATGCAGTGGCAGGACCATATGGACGTGTCCCCTCAAAATCCACAACCGCATGAAGTGTCTCACAAGCAATTGCCTTCTGTAAATTCGCAAGTCGACGAATTGTTCTGACGCAAAGGCACAATGTATATAGGAAAGGATCACATAGGTGTCTGGACAAAGATCGACAGGCCAAGAAAGGTGAAGATGTATGCCAAAATCCAACCAATGCATGCAAAACTGATCTGCGGAGACCAACGTAATGTTGCTGACCAATATATGTTGTATCTGAAGTATACAGAGCCAACGGCCAGCAGGAGGCCTGAATGATCATAGCTTTCTTTTGCATGGAGGCCGGAATCCACTCCACCTTTTTCATTCTTGTCTTCCATGGCACAATGTACAGTATGGCTGTGGCATCAAAAGTCTGTTTGCATCGTTGGTGAATCGTCCGGGTCGCCTATGGTTTTTGGGCCCTGATTCAGACCTCAATTTGACTAACAACCATACTGTGGATGGAAGAAATCCTGCACCAGTTGGTAACCATTGGTAACTATGAAACATTGTATTGGGATAAGCCATCTACCAACAGGTGCAGGATTTCTTCCATCCACTGTATGTATAACATTGTATAACATACATATCTATATCCTAAATTATACTAACATACATATCTATGGGTAGATTATGAACACCATATATTGGGACCAATCAACAGAAATTCTACCCAACAAGAACTAGTGACAACATTTCTGTAGCAATGCTGGATTATTGACATTAGTCTTGTCGAGCATCCTCGAGGCAGCAGTGAATATGCGAATTTGATTTTTACAGTGTACACTAAATCCAGCCACAAATATCCAGAAATGCTGTGAGCCAAAAAAAGGGTTCATTGAAGTTGTGCTACATTGGCTACATACGAGGCTCAAGGGATTCGTGGGTATATGATGGTATACAGTCCCAAAAAAAAGAGGGATGACAATCACCAAATTCAAATCTGGGAGTTCATCAACAAATTGGGCATCTACTAAGCATCACTGTATGTCCTGTGGCTAGAATGTCGTTATTAAAAGCCTCACTAAACCTGGGAAAAAATCAGCTCCGCAAGGGGCTTTAGCCGCTTTAGCCATTCATTCTTTGATGATTTTCCGCTCAAACCCTGGGAACATGTCTTCATCATTTTCTGGTTGGTGGTATACCTACCCCTCTGAAAAATATGAGTTCGTCAGTTGGGATGATTATTCCCAATATATGAAAAAAAACATGTTCCAAACCACCAACCACTTTTATGTGTTTTTCTTTGTCAGAAGGTACTACCCGGAAACATCCGCAAAATCCTCATTGAAACAACTCGATTTGAAGCATTCGCTACGTTAGCGATTTGAATGGGATGATCCTGGCGCGGGGCTATGGTTTGTTGGACATAGAACAAGTATAACAAGTATTGAATAGTAAGTATGAATATGGATTATATTTAGTTAGGAGTAGTATATAGTATTTAAGTATACTATAACAAGTATAACATGAATAATAGTAGATATAGTAAGTGTGAGTTAGTAGTAGTGATGGACATATTTTTTTCATAAAACATATCTGCAAATCACCTTCGTTTGTTCAGGAGACTCAAAAGCAGGCGTCTCGTGAAAAAAGGGACTTCGAGAACAATGACATCCATGTTGTGAACCATTCACATTGTACATTGTGAATATTCTAGGATCTACCCTCTGGTAAACTAACATAACTATGGAAAATCACCATTTTCAATGGGTAAATCCACTATAAATGGCCATTTTCAATAGCTATGTTAAATTACCAGAGGGTATATTCAATCTTCTAGTGGCCTTCCTCACTGCGTTTTTCCCTCGTTTTTCGATGTTGCCAGCGTTGCCAAGGCGCTCATAACACGATTGATGGATCGGTGAGTGTAACATAGACAAATGGCATAGATCCTCAGTGGCGGACCTACTTGAACCAAGCGGTTCCGTGGCCACAAGTGAGACATGGAAAGGACCAAAGGAAGAGCCCTTTCCGAATGGAATCTGGATGAACAAATACCATCTTGATAAATTATTGGTACAGATAAATGGTGAATCTCCAAATTGTTTCCTTTTCCACTTTAAAAAAGTCCATAGCAGCATCAGAATTGGATCCAGGTCAGAAATTCACACTAAAACTGCAGAAAAACCTGTAATTTTGGGTCTAGAGGATCCTTAAAATCCAACGGGTTTATTGTAATTTGTCCCATTAATGCTGCTGTGCTTGCAGTATACCCAATTCTTTGGTCAAACTCATCTCATACTGTTGGCTATTCAGGCTATACATATATGTACACACTGGAGAAAAAAGATATCCCACTATATCCCCAAACAGAAAATCAAAACTGTTGGCGTTTACACGGATATGTTTCTTGCTGTGCAGGTATTATTCATTGAATATGCCAAGAATTGGAAGATCAGCATATACCTGTCATTCTATACCCATTGTATACCCTCTGGTAAACATACAAAAAGCTATGGAAAATCACCATGCTATTAATAGGTAAATCCACTATTTCTATGGCCATTTTCAATAGCAAACTGTCAGTCATTACCAGAGGGTAAGCATCGAAAATCCCGTTGGGAATGCCCGCAGCCATGCAAGCTGCAGATAGATGCCGACATTGAGGAGAACGACACAGCAGAAAAACACCGCAAGGATCCTGAGCGAATGATCCCAAGGGGGAAAGAGCTGGCTCCCATGGTCCCAATTTGTTTTTTTTGCCAGTTATAGATGGCTTATATATGGCTTATCCTTGGCTTACATATGGCTATCTCTACTATATATGGCTACATATATATATACATATGGGTAGATTATCATAATTCACTGACCTGAAAAGTTCTGCTATTTTGGGATAGTTACCCCTTACTAATCATAATTCCAATTGAGGTCGCAGAGAGTTTTTTCACCACGGATCCGGATCCCTGCGAGATCCGGATCCGTGAGAAAGTGATGTATGTCATGTCCCCATAGTGATTGAAGCAACATATCGGGGTTCAAGGGGGATAAGTATGGGAATTAATGGGATATATAACCACATATAACCACCAATATCATATGTTTGTGTCCGAAAATTCGTGTGGCAATGCAGTGAGAAAAACACTCATTCATCATCAAATATCCAGAGCCCGCCCCATTTTCAGACCCGCAAAAATTGGGATTTGGCCCTTTGGCGGAGAAAAAAGTGAAAAAAAAAGAGAGCGGCAGGTTGTCAGAGTGCGTTTTTCATCATTTTTATCATTACATGTATGCAGAGAGATCATGGCCTAGAGGATTTACAATGAATGAATAAAGTAACATGTGTGTTCGTGTAATTCTATGATCGTTGGAGGCGTCTTAGCTTCTAGCTAGTTCCATGTGCTTCTAGCAGAGATCGAAGAGGAAAACTTAGCAAGATGGTGGGCAGCCTTCAATCCGTGAAATACGAAAATATGTGTAAGTGTTGTACTAGGAAATCTTAAATCCAGTGGTCACACCTGATGAGGCAGTAGTTTGCACATCAGGCAACAATAAACTACAAGGACCTGAAAACAAACCCATTAAAACAACTGAGAAATATTCAGTTGGGGAGAAATACAATGTAATACACAAGTTGTTAATATGAAATATTGTATTGAACCAGTGAATATTAGAGATACTCGGAATTCAACTTTGATCGGTTGCACCATACTCAAACGACAGGGTGGTGTTTGCTTATTTGTTGCATATGTTGAAAGCAAGAGGAAACAATTGTTTTCATTAACAGGAGATGTATTTTTTTCGGATGCCCTGTTTTGCCCAAGCAGTGCTGCATCTTCTTGACAGAAATCCCAGCATCATCAAGAGATGTTGCAATGGTTTAAGGCATATTGTACATTTCAAATGCGTACAGTTTGCTGATGAGAAGGTTCCACATTATGCAAAGAATGTACACTACCATGAAAAGAAACCAATGGCAATGAAAACAGGCAACTTTCAAGTTTCTTTGAAAGAAGAACGGATTCAGCAGGGCAATGTGTTTGGCTGTAAATTTTCTGGTTCTGTGTGTTCATGTAATATGTATGTTTTATATATATAATGTATTAATACATAATATGTGTATCTAAAAGAGAAATTGTTTTTGGTTGAAAACAAATTGTAACGGCAAACAAGATTGCACACCCCAAGTGCCTTTAAATACAGATGGTTTGGTCTAGACATGTTTTAACAGGTTGTTTAGATTCGATGTGCCTGAAAGCCTGAAAGCCTGAAAGCCTTTTGGAACATGGAAACCAACCAAGAACAAAATACACCATTTAATGGCAAGTGCCACGACTTCAGACTCAGCAAAGGAGTATGCAGAAGGCGCCGAACAGGCAAGGAAAACACCATAACAACAGATTTGGAACCAAAAACTTTAAAAAATATGGAAATGATAGGAAAAAACTCAAGAAAACCAATATACATATTTATATATATATATATATTATATTGTTCTAGGCTCTTTGGGGGGAAGGCTCCCGGCCAAGACCCTCTGAGAATTGTTTTTTTGTTTTTTCCAAAAGCTTTGAACTTTTCGACAGTTCCCCCAGGAATTTGGCAGCTGCATCTATTCAAATCCATTAGAAACATGAAAAATTCAGAAGGGCAGATCCATCAGAGCGCATGACCTCATGAATTATAATTAATACAGTTTCCCCCACCTGTCAGGTGAGGGTTGTTAGATTTTATGTCAGCTGTCCCGCCTCCTCCTCCTGCGCCTCCTCCTCCGCCGGACCTCAACTGCAAGCGCTAGATCGCAATGTTCCCCGCCAGACCCGAACAGCAAGCCAGGATCAGAGTGTTCCCCGCCGGACGCTAGATCGCAGTGTTCCCTGCCGGGCCCGAACAGCAAGCTCAGGAGCAGAGTGTTCCCCGCCGGACCTCAACTGCAAGCGCTAGATCGCAGTGTTCCCTGCCGGGCCCGAACAGCAAGCTCAGGAGCAGAGTGTTCCCCGCCGGACCTCAACTGCAAGCGCTAGATCGCAGTGTTCCTCGCCGGACCCGAACAGCAAGCATAGGATCAGAGTGTTCCCAGCCGGACCCCGAACACGAAGAATCTTCGAAGATATAGCAGATAGAATGCCAGAAGAGAATGTCAGAGAGAATGCCAAATAGAATGTCCGAATAGATGTCAGATAGACTTGCAGAATATATGCCAGATAGAATGCCAGAACAGATGCCAGATAGAATGCCAGAAAGAATGGCAGATAGAATGTCAGGATAGATGTCAGATACAACGCCAGAAAGAATGGCAGATAGAATGTCAGAATAAATGTCAGACAGTCAGACAGGTAAAATGTCAGAATATATGCCTTGACATGCCATGGTGGGGATCACTTGAAATAAAGTAATTTAAAATTGCACTCTGGCGGTCTGCCGTTCTGAAAAAAAAAGGTGCATTTAATAACAAAGTCCGGAGCCAAGAAAAATGGGGATCTACCCAACCAAATGAGAAATGCAACTGATGAGAAATAGGCTAGAGCGCAGTCAACAAACATCAGCAAACGGTGAAACATGAAGGACAAAGCATGGAAATTGCACAACCAAAATGCTTGCTTTACAATAGAAACTCGAATTCAACAAGTGATACAAGTGATACAAGCCTGGAATACAGTATACAATCCCATGCCCAAAAAACAACGAACTTCTGTGGATGTCTCTTTACGGCTGAATGAACAAAGTCCCATCCTCATTCCCAGATGACAAAAAATCGACCGCTGGGAAATCCCCGGCAGAAAGGCAAGTTGTTTTTTTAACCGATCCAACTCTAGATATACTGTATCCACTTTGGATATATAGATATATATATATATATTATGTGCAGTGTATACGATATACGTATATACATATATATATATATATATAATTATGTAACATTTCATATACATTGATTGCAAATTCAATGAGAAAACCGCAATGAAAAAAACACTGCTAACATTTTCAGACTGGGACCAACCAGGTACCTTTGCGCTGCGACAAATGGGGGATCCCCGAGTCCCCCTCATGGCCCATGGGGTTCAATGCTAAGTCATGGTCTAATGACTTGGATGATTTGGGGGTACCATCATTTTAGGACCTACATTTCACATATCATTTGCATGCACTTAGGACATATAATCTAATCATATAACCTATGTGTTCAACTAGTGTTCACCATGGTTTCACACGTCCCCTATGATACAGTATACTATCAACCTCAGATTGACGCCTGGACATTTTGATTGGGGGTTGTCAGGCCTTACGAAGCAGGGGTTGGCATCATGCCCCTCAGGTTTAACATAACCCCCACGAAATGAGTCCGGAAGACTTGAATGTTGTTTTCCTGCCCAAAAAATTGTGGTGTGGGGAAAAAAAAAATACAATTCACCAATTGCATCCAATTGCCATATGCCATGCTGTACCAGCCTTTTTCTGATTTGTTTGTTGCAACCAATTTCGAAAAAAAAAAAAAACGGGGCTGCTTGTTTTAGCCCGCTCTTCAGCCGCAAGTCCGCACTTGCTCGGAGGAGAGCGTGATGCACAGGCGTGACCAATCATCACCTGATTGCACGATCCAGTTTTCTTCCGGAGAATCCAGAGAAAAGCCCTATCATTTTGAGGGTCGAAATAGCTTGGTTACACCAGGCAAGTCCCCAAACCCAAAGTCGAGATTCTTTTTTGGCTTTGGATGGTGTTACTGTTGCGGTTTCCCAGGTTTGGACAAAGCATGACAAAGCCGTCATTGGATGGCAGAAACGCATAAAAAGCGAAGGTTTGTCAAGGTTTCCAGTCTAACTCTTCCCTTGAACTTAAAGGATTTAAACCAACTCAGCAAGAAAGAATTGGGAGACCCACATTTCGAATAATCGTGGCCGGCGCAGCTGGAATCTTCATATTATAGTTCTTGTCTACTCGTGATAGACCAAGGGATGTGCACGTCCAACTTGGACTAAACAGACTAATGAAATATAAATATGTGCGGGGTTCCATCAATGGGGGTAGCCCTTTATCGCTGGATGGTTTATTTCATGGAAAATCCCAATCTTTTTAGAATATAAACATGGAAGGTTGACATCCATAATATAGGTTTTAATATCATCCTTCCGTAATATATGGGATGTCATCCTTCCATAACATTGCAAGTGGTATCAGCTTTAAAAAAACTAGAAACAGTCTGATGGCCGCAAGGTGGGTCGAACACATTCCCATTCGACATACTTAGATGAACCGCGCATTCCAGTTCGTGAATGGTGAAAATACATAGCTCAGTTCAAAAAAAGACCTATACCTGAGGATAGTCTCTGTAGACTGCACTTCAATTGGATTAGTATATGATTATTATTACCCGCTTGCTAAACTTGAATGCACCCTGGAGTAGATTACTCTAAATCGAAGATAATCGAAGTAGCGCAGGCAAGTCTGGTCGTCTTCATCCTGCATGTGCATGCCACCATTGCCATGGTCCATTTGAGGACAGTGCGCACGTGTTAAATGCACCAATCAAATGGATCCCCAAAAAAATGAGTCCTACGGGGTCCCACTTCAGGATCTGAGAATCTGAGTATCTCATGACTGGGGAAACCTGGGAAGAAGTGGGGCGGCTGGCTGATGTTCATATTAGATTTAGTTAGATTCGATGTTTTCATGGACCATGCTTGAAGTATTCGAGCCGCAATTTGTCGGCTGCAGATGCCGACAATGCAGATACTCCAAAACTGTAACTCCAACTGGCGGCTTGGGACAATGGCCCCATTCTTGGAAGAAAGAGATGATATCTAAAACCACATTTCCTAACGATGTGAAATTCCCATCTGTGTTGTTTACATTGAACATGTTTCCATCATGTTCCATCCCCATTTTTCTGGCAGAAACGCCCCCATGTGTGTTTCACAACTGTGTCCTGCTTGGCCCATCTCCCCCTACGAAAATGAACATAAACTGCCAAGGAGTGAGGATATCGAGAGATGAAATTGGGACCCCTCAGATTCTCTCGCAAGGTCAGCATCGGTGGATTGTTTCTTTGATTTCTAAGCTCTGTGCTGAACTTCGCGGATTCAAAATTCAATACATTACCGGCAGAAAACAATCCCATTTGTAACAACTACTGTAGGTAGTACACTAGACTCATTAGTGAATGTTCAGAATTGACTGGCAATTCTCATCAAGTGGGTTGGGGACGATTTATGCAAATTTTTGTCGAAATTTGTTTAGGTTTTGCAGTAAGGTTTACATCTGAGAATCTGAGAAAAAAATATGAACCAAGTTTTTCACCAACCGAGATTTTGGGGATTGTTTTTGCCCACATGTCCCCAATAGAAAGCCGCTCTCCTGACACTGGAAATCTGAGGCTCCCTATTACAGGTTCCTCCCATGGGGATGATCCAACTGTCCCAACTGTCACATTGAAAGATTAGCAGAATTGCCTTGTAAGTGGCTGAATTCTATGGTTTATGGTAGATATAACTATAGTTAATGGGGGTTCTGATGGTTTATAAACCAACAGACATAACTGGGGTGCTGAACATGTCCATCGCAAACAGCCCATCTGATTCAGATTCTTTGACGCACGGAGCCCAAAGTCAGTGACGCTACGACCGTTACGAGCTGGGCGAAGACACATTGCAAGCCGTTGGTGGGTGCCATGCCATCATGCTGGTCATGCTGTTTCGTTTTTTGTGTTTCATACCTTAATCCCAGTAGAACCACCAACCCAACATTAAAATGATTTAAAATGCATTAACACGGAGATTTGCTGGATGTTTCAAAGCTTATAATGATACCCCATTAAAACAGATTAAAACCACCACTTCAGAAGGGTTTACCCAGTGTTCCACACTGGTTTTACTTCCTGGTCCCTGCAAGATTGGCAGCACCGGCATCATGCGACCTGCATGCCTCCCGTCTACTCCCTGCGTCGATCCGATCCCTTTACGCAGATTGGAAGCAGAGTTCTCATGAAACTCAAAAAAAAACGATCTAGCATATTATTTGGAAAACCTCATTTTCATATAATTGCCATATGTAACATTCTGGCACTAATTGGTGGTACAATTATGTGATTTTTAGACATCCTGGACAGAATTTGATTTTTGGCTGTGTGAAATAGTCTCCTAATTGCAGCAAAAACATAATCCACTAAGCTACCTAAGCAAGGTTTACCCACTACCAATGGCCCTACAAAATGTAGTGTTTGTACTAAACTAACCGGTACTATGTACGCCAATAAAATGAACGCGTCAAAAAACAAGGAAATCGGTTGAAACAAAGTAGCAAGGCCCAATTCAATCCAAAGCATCTTTGGGATCACCACAAAACCTGGAGGTTGATTGATTCCCTTCGAAAAGTGAATTTTTGTAGTGGGAAAGCCATGGTAAACCATGGTAAACCCAACTATAATCCATCTATAATCCCGAAAAAGGATCAAAATCAAAGTGTATTGCTACAATGCTACAATTCATTCAGTGCGGGATCGAAAATCGACGGCATTTTCCGAGGAATGTCCAGCGTCTTAAAGACCTTGACTAGGCTCAACATGTTTGTACCGACCTGGTTGGTGCTTTCAACTTCTCATTACCTATCATGACCTACAAATATCTGAGGTGTCCACCATTTTTGGACCCGAAATCTTTGAAACCACCAACTTTTCTACTGGCAAACAGCACTGCTAAGTCTCCGCCGAAACGTCTTCATTCTATATATATATATATAAAATACATATATATTATATTGTAGATGCCATTTCGGATGCTCCACATCTGTAGCATTGCACTGCATAGCAGCCTTATATCAAACATGGCAGAGGCATATTTCAATCCAGACTCCACTCATTTTAGCTAGAGAGACAATTAGTCAACCCGGGATTTTCAGTGGTATCTCAAATATCCTTCAATTGTCATTTGGAGGCATCCTGCAATTTGAGACAAACGTACTCCAGCACTTGAAAGAAGGTTGCAATGAACCCACTTGGGTCATAGTCGAAAAGTGGGAATAGCAGTCATTTTACTCATCAAAGGATCCAGTTTTGGGTCAACGATTCTGAGCCATCTCCATGTTTGCTAGGAAAGTCCATAGATTCCATAGTGTCATGTCACTTAATTCCTGAAATCCAGCCTACAATTCCAATCGCCGGTTGACTCAGAACGTGCTTATGCCACTGTACATTGATCTCATCGATCTCGCGTCTTCGGGGGACTTGATCGTCACCCGAGTGAAACACCTCGATTTTTACGGAAGCCCTGGGATTGGTCGCATTTTTCGTATTATCCTGTTTGATCCTGGCTGGGTTTGCTGCTTCACATGGTGGGGTATAGCACTGTAATCCATCCGTAGCTATATATAGGTAGTACAAAGATCTGACTATATACATATATATATATAATGGAGTTTTCTGTATGGCATAGTACTGGTAGTCCCTAAACAATCATGGTATAAGGCTGCCTTCAGAATCTAGCAACATTTAGTGCTATTTTGAGCACTGCTTTTTTGGTGAAGAGGATAAACCAAGAGTGGCCTGGGGATCTTCATCAATGTTACAGCCTGGGGCTCCTTCGGCGCATCGCCTTGCTAAGTCCGGAGCAACTCTTGGTTTTCAGGATGGGCCTCCATTTGTTGGCCAACAAATTTGGAAAAATCACGATCAACCAATTTCAACATTAACGGTGAAAATTAAGGGCTTTCCGTGCTTCTCTATATTGATAAAGCAATCTTACGTATAGATTTATACTGATTATAGATGTTTGGGATCTTCCATGCTTTTCCATCTTGATAAATCAAGACCAACCATGGAAATGTCAGGCGTCCCCCGAAAAACACATCACACCATGAATCTCCTACAGCCTGACAGCCACTTTTTTTAGGCCTTGACTTGCGGACCTGAGCGAAGGAAGCAAGGTTTTATCCTTTCCAAAGCCTACTATGAATTGGACAGGTTTGTCTGAAAATAGTGTACCCTCAACCCAATGGTTAATCATCATTTACCCTACTTGATGGATTTTCCAGATACACCTATACCCAGATAACCCCCCCCAAAAAAAAAATGTGATAAATTACTATGAAACTTGCTACTCTTTCTATCTCGTTCTATTCAAAAGCTTTTTTATCAAATCCTGGGTTAACATTAGTTGGTAAAGTTTGGATTCCTTGACCATCTCTGCATCTGTCTGGCATGGTCTGGAATCTTGATGTTTCATCTTCACAACGTTGCCCCGAGGCAAGAGGCGGAGCGGATTTTATTTAATCCTGACCAAGCTGAAATGTCTTGCAGCCCTGTCACACGAGGTCTCAATGACTTGCAGAGTTGTTCAAAGCCCGAATCTCAATAGCCTATCTATGCAAAAATGTATGCACGGTAGGTACCAGGTAGCCACCCCAAAGCTAGCGAAAGAATGCCTTCGTGAAATTGGATCCATGGTGAGAACACAGGGTGGAACATTGAATCTTACAGGTTTGGGTGCGCATGAGGCATGAGGCATTTACTTGATCTGTAGTGAACCTGAAATGGCATAGATCAGTGAAGCATAAGCTCACTTTAAGCTCCTTTCCTCTCACCGTAGTTCCCTGGATTGTAGTAACACACACACACACTAATGGAATGGTTATAAACCTTTCATCAACAGGAATTTTTCATATCAGTGTAGGTAATGGCCATTTGGTTCTGCACCGCTGATTACCAGCTTGGTCAGGCTTTTAACGAATGGCTCAGTTTGTACATCGATTTGCTCGGCACCTTCCGGGAGTGACGTGGGATTTATGCTGTGGCTGCAAGGGAAAAAGGATCATGTCTGGTCGGTCACTGAAGATTTGGGAAAATAACAACATCAGAAACATTCAGAAACCCCAAAACGGTAATCTTAGGGGGAAAAAAGTCCATACCCTCTGCATATTTGTTACATAGCTATGGAAAAATTTGCCCTGTGAGGAGTTTAATGATTTCCCTCACGTCAGAAGTTGGCGGCGCCGGCCTTAAGCGGAAACTGCTTCGATAGATTCCAGCAACCTGAAGAGCGCAGTTGGTTACTGGTTGCTTGGGGAAGTTGCCAAGATATAGCTGAAGTCTAAATAAACTGGCTACATCCCATTACCCTCATGTTTATATAATCGTTGTGGTATTCCCACCATTCGCATCCATTCGTTTACATATATATAATATACCATGGTTGTGGTATTCCCACCATTCGCTATGATGTGTGAAGGATGGCAGTGGTTGGTAGACCAACCCTACATATCCTACAGGCGTCCCGTAGGATCGGTTTGTTTCCCCAAGGCTTGTTGATTTCTGGGTCCATCTTAAGACCTTGTTGTGAAAATATGTGGAAAGCGGGCAGCCCAAAATAACTTAGTAGTCATTAGTCATTAGTCATCAAAAATACAAAACCGTCATCTAAACATAATTGATTTCGCATAATAAGAATCATGAAACAACCTTGGCTCCGCACGCAGAGCACACACGGTCCACATCCTGCAATGGATTCTATTGGGACAAATAGGGATGGTCACTGGTCACCCCTATTTAGAAACCAAGCACTGGGAAAGGAACATCATTATACACATGTGATGTGTATATATAATATATTATATTATATTATATACAGTATATGTATATACTGTCTATAAATACGTGCATCCTGATATGTTTTCTATTCTCAGATCCTCAGACTCTGATATTTTTCTTGGCATATCTTCTGACACATATTCTGACATATATCATATATCATATATCCTGGCATTTCTTCTGCCAAATATTATCACATATCCTCTGAAATGCCGATTCTGTCTGACATCTTCTGACATTTGTCCTGACATCTATCCTGCACATCCAAATATTACCACATCTATCCTATCACATATATGACATATATCATATATCCTGACATTTTGAAAGACAACAGAAATCCTGACATCTATCCTGCACATCTATAGATCATTTATCCTAACATATCCTGACATTTTGACTTGGATTCATCTTCCATGGAAAGACAACTGATTTTCTTCAGGGGATCAGCTTGACATCAGAAATCACCTACCGTTTTTGTCGGGTCAACTCCGAAAAAAGGCAGTGCCTACCCGCTGAGGACGACTTGACCGTGTCAGGCAACTCACTGGGCAGGGGAACGTTGACCATATCTGGTTGGTGGTTGAGCCCTACCCCTCTGAAAAATATAAGTTCGCCGGTTGGGATGATTATCCCATAGGTTATGGAACATAAATAAACATATATATATATAATTATATATATTGGGATGATTACTATGATTATTCCCAATATATGGGAAAATAAAATTCCATGGTTCCAGTCACCACCAACCAGATATGCAATAAAGGTCTTGCACCAACCAGACCTCCGATGAAAACCACTCGCAGCCCGTGGGGACGGAGAGTTCCGAAAGCCGCCAGGATCCGGCACTGACCATCCAGGTCGTCAGCTGGCGAAAAAAGGCTCCAGGAATTGTTGAAGTTCATGGATACATATGTTGGTTCATAGGTATTTGCCAACATGAAGCCAAATCAAATCCCAAATCCAAATTTCATGTTGGTTCACCTAAGCATACAGGAATTACTGTTTCGATGAAACCAGCAATGGATCAAGAAAAACCGTAGTTTCTGGATTTATCAATCCCTTTCTTTGCAGATCAAATTCCCATATGTTGTATTTTGTAAGTGGATTGCTGATTACTCTTTGTTGACTATCTACAGATTCTTAGTGGTCTTGCTATCCATTATATAAATTATAAACACTTTTCCCACCAAACATATTCAAAAAAATGCAAGATCCCAGCCATGTTTGATTCATCACTGTTGGCACAATCATCAAATAGAGTATAACAAGCCAAAAAAAAGATGGAAAAACCATTTTAGTCATTATGTTTAGTGGGATTTTACTTTTCTATCTATCCTTTTGAGGGTTACTTCATAAACCTTTACTTCTCTTCAGCACGCCATTCCACATCTCGCTCCTCTTTTTGAAGTTGGTTGGACGATGGCAAACCTTGGGCTGCGAAAATCGTGAGTTGGTCAGTTGATCCCTGCGTCTCAAAGATTCGTTTCAAAATAACCATAAGAATAACAATCTGAATACCCATAATTCAGCTACCAATAATATCCCTTTGAGACCTTTAATCATGATATAACAATAAGAATAACCATAATTAAGCGACCCTTCAAGATTTCCACCGATTTCCCCCGAAAATCCCAGTCTGTTTCTGGCTTGTCTCCCAGCTCCATGCTCCGAATCGCCACAAACTCGGGCCCCCGGCAGACCAGGCGCTGGTAAAGCAGCTGGGCGTTGGGACCTAACCGGCCAGATGGGTTGATGGTGGGGAGATAGTTGTGATGTTGATTCCATGACATTACCCTCTGGTAATGACTAACAGTTTGCTATTGAAAATGGCCATTTATAGTTGATTTACCCATTAACAATGGTGATTTTCCATAGTTATGTTAGTTTACTAGAGGGTATATGGGGGGTATTATATTCCCTATCAACCAGAAATCCAATGGAAAAAAATATGGGATAGTTTTATATCAGCCATTAGAACATTTTTTGGAATATGGGGGTATTCCCTATATACCATTATAGACCATAGGCCATTCAATTTATTGATTCTGTTTCGTTTTGCCCGTTTGAGGCCACTGGTCAGCCATGGGTACTCGACTTCTCGACTGATACAGATCATCACGCAAGTGAAAAATGTCAAGAATCTATCAGGAAATTCTCAAAAAATGGTTGGTCAATGTTAGTCAAAGGGGACCCTTCATTGGTTCCCCATTCATTCCATTGAATTCCAACGTTCCACTCCGCATTCCGCAGCTCTCGCGCAGCTCTCCCTGGGTCCAACCGACAGGGTTTTGACCTCAGCTGCAGATCAAACAGATGGATTACTGGGACCTACTGAGATCCAATGGGATTTAATGGCATATAATAGGAATATCAGGAATATATCAGGAATATTGGGATATATCACGAACAGTATGATATCTGGGTTTATCTGAAAATGGTGACATCCGGATGGAAAAAATCGGATGGGAGGATTTCTGATCTGAAATGATATGGGTACACAATTGGTACATTATAATGAGATATATCACAAACTTAATATGATACTTGGGCTTGTCTGAGAATGGATGAAAATGTTGCATAACAACCCAAATGGCCATTGAATAATAGGCAAAATGACGATGAACCAATGGATCTAGGGCTACCAGGTTTTCACAGAAATCCATATCAGGATCCCCGAGGGCATGGGAAAAAATATGAGATTTGATGATGTTTGATCTAGTTTGATGCTGGTTAAACGTTAAGGGATCGGACCCAAGCGCCAAGTGTTTTGTTGATTACATGCATTGCAATTTCATGTACACATGTGTCCCGGTTGGATAGCCATTTTCAGCTCGTTTCCTAGTCAAATGATCTAGTGGTCCATGTCACGCCCGGCAGGTGTCGTTTTTCAGCTGTTCAGGTAGCATGCAGCCATATTGGACGCGCATGGTTCCCAGCATCCAGGAATTCCAGTTCTTACAGTTGGATCGACGTTCACTACCTCTTTCAAATTTCCCAACCTTGTGTTAACAAAACAGCCAATGCTTGCGGCACGTCTCTTTCCCCCACTGTAGTTTGGGAGTGAACACAAGTAAGCTGCCTACGCTGTACAATGGGCATCATCAATCCTTTTGCACACAAATCATCCACAAATTGGATGAGAGCAAGTTGTCACCTGCACAACATTCAATCTATAGATCCGAAATCTGCGCTGGTCAAATCCTCTGAAGATGTTGCTAGTTGAGGTGCATATATGTAATATATATATATATATTATACATATATATATATATACATATATATATACATATATATATATACATATATATATATATAATTAATTATAATTATATATGTATACATCTACATATACATATACATATGACATATGACATATGACATATGACATATACATATGCTTCAAACGTCAGTTTGTTGCTTAGATCATTCTCATTTTTTCCTGCTAAAATCCCCAATCTTGGCATCCGTTGCTCTGACTTGATCTGCCACTAGTCACTGGCCACGCAACAGGAACCGATTGATGACGGAGGTACCGATTCCATATATAAGGCCTATGATATAAGGCCTATGTAAGAGAATATCCCCACAAAATATGGCCAGAAATATGGTACTAACGTACCTCCATTTTAGGATCCTGAAGATCTCCCATTGAACTAGGCTTTGCACCAGGAGGATTGGAAAATTGCCATCATATCCAGTGGGAAGAAACCAGGCCTGACGCTGTCAGACTGAGCATAGGCATTGCGGGTGATGGATTTGTGTCAAAGTTCGGGGCATGTCCCAAAATTGCCAGTTCAATGGCGGAAAAAATTGGAGAAATGACGATGAACCATGGAATTTTGGGGGTCCAAATGTTGAGACCCCCCAGATTTAAGCAGACCTGTGAAAGTTTGGTTGTCATAAGCTTTCACCATGTTTCACCAACAAGAACGGCAAATTTGGGGAATGAGGAGAAGGAATCTCGAAGTATCACAGAAACAAGTACTAGCGAAGGATTCACCCAAAAATTGGACAATCTTTCGATCCCAGACCCGATTTTATGTACCATCTTGATGCTTTTCTCTTCAGATCTAGGGCCACTGTTCAGCCATCATGACTAGCTATGGGATGGGTAGGACAAGGATGGATCAAAATCATGGAACTTTCATGCTAAAGTAGTTGCTTGTTATAGATGTTGATCAATTTCCCCATTATCAGGGTTGTTCTTAATTCCAGTTTGATCAACAGTTCTATAACAAGCAACTGGAATTGATCAACATCTATAGATGTTCTGGTTCTTCAACAGTTCTTAAGCTATAGCAGCTATCCCCATATCCTGGAGTTGGCAGCGAAAACTCTCTTGGTCCTGGGTCAAATCACCCATGGGATCGTCATCCATCCATCCTGCCACCCCCGCCGCCTGATTTCGATATCTGGATATGTCTTCATCAGCTGCATTCCCACCTGACACAGTTGCCGCGGCGTTGTGGATCTGAACCTGTGCACCTGGCAAGAATCTAAGTCAGTGCTATTCGATACATGATACACATATATATATACATATGCCCTAAATTGCCAGATAGGCTCTGCAAATGTTCCTCAATTCATGTTATATGTATGTATATGATATTTATGTATATATATATAAGTTACATCATTATATATATATATATATAATTATATATATATCATTATATATATATATATCATT
>Ga0126342_10007276_pt1 | contig 19747 bp, 17 predicted proteins | sample Cyp1metagenome_FD_92528 | JGI IMG/M metagenome (GOLD analysis project Ga0126342, IMG submission 92528) | Coral microbial communities from Lord Howe Island, Old Settlement Bay, Australia - Cyphastrea 1 metagenome | ecosystem: Host-associated > Invertebrates > Cnidaria > Coral ... | reverse complement strand
CCGTCGATCTCCGCCAGGTATTGCTGGCAGTCACTACAAGTCTGCATATGCTGAAGCCGAAACTTTACAGAAAAAGAGGTGTCCACCAATTCATCTTTACTTCCGAGGACGTTCATTCATATACAAATACAAATACAAATACATATACTGTACATAAACATACACATAATCAAATGCATATACATATATCACTATATATATATCATGTATATATATATATATTGTGTATACATACACATATGTATATATACATGTATATTTATTGTGTGTACATATGTTATATTATGTGAATATATATATATATATATTATGTGTGTATAGGTAAATATTATGTGTATATATATATGCAGAGAGAGAGAGTTGTTTATCCTGTTATCTTGAAAACCTGCCCTTTCAATCTCTTTCATTCATAGATTCTGGGACACTCTGCCGTTCCACGGATCCAGAAAACTTCACGGTATGAGGATCTGACGGCCAGCACCAGCTCATCGCTTGAGGCCTCAGTCTGTTTCAGGACCCAGAAACCCACAGTTCATCAAGTTCCGGCCATAGAAAAAGAGGTGAATGTCCCAAGAGACAAGAAAGAGAGAAAAAAGATCATAACACTTTTTATTCCGAATGCGTAGCAAGGGTTCCCGTTTCACTCTGGGGGTCTGGGGGTTGAGGGTATGTTCGCTAGACGTTGCGCCTATGGTGAGTTCTGCAAAAGTGGTCCCTTTTTGGAGGTTTCAAACGTCCCGAAGTCTCGTTTCGCGTGGCCCGAAGCCTTGTTTCGCGTGGCAAGCGTGGCACTTTGTGACATTCCAACATGTTTCATAACGTGTCCAAAGTCGTTTCGTGCGGCAGGCGCAATATTTGTGCGTCGTTTTCAGAAGATGAGTTGCATTTTTCGTGGCAGGCACAACACTTTGGAGACCTCCATCGTCATTTCGCGTGGCAGGCGCAGCACTTCAGCCGTGTCGTGTTGCGTGTTTGCGTCAAGTGGTGACAACGTGTAAATTCTGTGGCAGGCGTGGCATTTTGTGAGATGTGATGAAAAGTGACGGAAGCCTCGCGCGAAACAAGTTTAGGGTTTGTTAGGAAAACTCGTAACAAAACGTTGATTTTGTCGCTACAAAGTTTGAAAATGTCAGGAAATCTCGCATGAAACGCTCGTTTTGAGCTTCCAGCCTGTCTCGTCTTCATGCTCGGGCGTTCTTGTAACGTCGCCATGTCTATTGGGGAAGCTGCAAAACCTCTCATTTTCAAAGGTTTCCAAACAGGTTCCAATGTCGTTTTGTGTGGCAGGCGTGGCACTTCGTGACATTCTCACGTGTCTGCAAAAATGTCGAAAGTCGTTTTGTGTGGCATGCGCAATACTTTTGCAAGGTTTTCAGAAGATGACTTGCATTTTCGTGGCAAGCGAAGCACTTTTGAACGTATCACGTATCCATCTTCATTTTGCGTGGTAGGCGCAGCACTTTAGACGAGTCGTGTTGCGGGTTTTTGGTAAATCCCATTGTCAGGGTTGTGTCTGAAGTGGTAACAACATCTCAATTGCATGGCAGGTGTGGGACATCATGCGAGTGTCATTTTGCGTGACAGGGGCAGTCTTTGGTGCAGATCTGTTGAGTGTGGAATGTTATTTAGCGTGGCAGGCGCAGTATTTGGGACACTCTACACTGTACACTTTACACTCCACACTCTACACTTGACACTCCACACTCTACACTCCACACTTTACATTCTGCACTTTACACTTTAAACTTTACACTCCACACTTTACACTTTACACTCCACACTCCATCCTCTACACTACACACTCTACACTCCACACTCCACACTTTACACTCCACACTTTACACTCCACACTCTACACTTTACACTTGAGACTCCACACTCCCCACTTTATACTCTACACTCCACACTCTACACTTTACACTCCACACTCTACACTTTACACTTGACACTCCACACTTTACACTTTATACTCGGCACTCTACACTTCACACTTGACTCTCCACACTTTACACTCCACACTCCACACTACACACTTTACACTTCACCCTTTACATTTTACACTCCACACTCCACACTCTACACTTTACACTCTACACTTTGCACTTCACACTTTACACTTTACACTCCACACTCTACTGTTTACATTCAGTCCACACTTCACACTTTACACGTTAAACCACACACTCCACACTCTGCACTTTCCACTTCACACTTTACACTCCACACTCTACACTTCACTTTTTACACCCCCACACTGAACAGTTTACACTCCACAATCCCCACTGCACACTCTACACACTACATTTCCCACTCAACACTCCACTTTCTTCACACTCCGCGCTTTGCACTCCACCGTTTTCCACATTCCACAGTTTACAATGCACTTGTACAGTAACAGGGGGAAAATGTACAAGACTGTTCAAATAATTTGTTTCGGGTTCGTGGGCTGCATCTTGTTTTTTCTGTGTCAGGCTTCGTCTCAAGAATAGGCTGCTCCTCCCCACAGAAAAAAAGGTGGTGTCCGCCTGGACCATGAGCTGCTTGGGAGTTGGAGGCCTCGTCAGGTGTCACCATCCATCCAGTAGTATGGCGATCATTACACCATACTGTTTCATCCCACATATATATATACCATCTCGGTATGAACTTGAGTATGCCAGTGCACTCAAAGAGTTGAGAATTGAGAATTGCGACGTTCCCATCTTGGTCATCACAAAGATGTGACTCCTGTGACATTCCTCCATGGCCAAGCCATCAACCTACCCCCCATCCATGGTGATCCCAATGAAATCACATCAGCCAGTTTTCCTGAAACCATGTGGGTATGGGTCAAAACTGGCTACCCCACTAATTGACCCAGGTGGAAGGCTAATATTGGTAGCTAATATTAAATGCTAATTGAATGCTAATATTAAAGTGGACGAAAATCTGTGTTCCCCCAGGTCTCCAATTTTGGCCCAACTCGTTGGTAATTTGCCTGCAGGGTGACAAAGGAGACGGTGTCCTGCCCCGAGGCCCCGGTGGAGATGGAGATAACTCCGCTGATCTGATGCTTGGCGATGGAAAATCACCGTTTTGAATGGGCAAATCATGTACTTTTGTGGACCATGTTCAATAACGGGTATGTATTTTATATATATATATGCTACCCCAGAGCCATCTTTTCAGATGGGAATCATGCCGCAGAAATAAGATATACACACACGAATATGGGAACATAGAGATATCCTTCCAAAAAAGTAGACAAAGCAGCAAAGTAAAACAGTAGGGCCCTTTAAAGAAGCAGGATCCCTACAAGATATAGGGCATTCCTCTGAACATGTCCTCCTTTCTGAAGAAGTGCAGTCTTCCTTTCAGAAAATTATTCAGACTTCGTTCAATCATACAGTATTCCTTTCAAAACACCAGATTCCTTCAAAATATGCAGTGTGTGGTTAACATTGAGTATTGCTGTGAAAAAGTGGAATAGTCGATGCACATTGCAGCATTCCTTGCAAAAGAACGGTTGTTGTTTAAGGAAAATGCTGCTTACAGGTTACAATCTGCCTTGAAGACAAGATAGTCCCTCCCAAGAAGCACTATTCTTGCAAGAAAACTATAAGTGTGGAAAAATTAAATACACCCTTTAATGGAGTTCCTTCCTCTCACGTTTTTCTCGCATGACCATGTTTTGAGGAAAGACTTGACTTCTTCAAAATAATTGCCCTGAAAACAACTTATTTCCTTAACCTCAAATAAGAAGCTGTATTCCTGTAGAAAAATACAATGTGTGGAAAGATGCAATACATCCTTGGATGAAGTTCATCCTCCCTCTCATTTTTTCTGCATGACATTAATTCATAAAGGAAGAACTTTACTTCTTCAAAATAATGTAGCCTATTTTGTTCACATGTTTCACTCATATGGAAGGGCATATTGCATACATACAACCATGGCCTGTATCTTTCAAAAAATGCTACATACACACAAGGGTTCTAGTTCATTTTAAGGTTTTTTTGCGATTATTTCATTGTGTTCAAGCAAATGGTTGACTCCCTTGTGGAGGAGGCTTTGCAAACACTTGCGGCAACACTTTTGTTAAGGAATGCTTAAGGGATTCCAATCTGTCGTAATGCTGTCCTCCTTCCATACATGCCTTTACCTCTTTAACAGAACTTTGCACAGTTACTGCAAGTCTCTTTGAAAAAAATATTAATTTCGCAGAAATGCTGCACTCCTTTATGACTTTGCAGAGCTGTAAATCTCTTCGACAATAATTCTATATTCCTTTAAAAGAAATGCTGCACTCCTTTATATAAGGGGACTGTACAAAATGATGTCACTTTATGCAAGGAATGATGCGGCTATATGCAAGGAATGTCATGTTCTTTGAAAAATACTGATGCACAAGGCCTATATTGGAGATGTTGCTTTGACAACAAGTTTCAATGTCCATGCTGAAACGTGTTTACTTACTATATTTTCTAGTCTTGGCTGCCTTGTATTTCTTCCCATGGTTTAAGTAACTTTCTGAGAGGGTGCTCAAACCATGAGAACACCAACGAAAAAAGCATACCTGGATGATGTCCATGAGAGGTGGCTGAGTAGACATGGTGTCTGATTTAATCAGCATACTTGCAAGTGTGTGCTTTGCTTGCCAAATTTAGAATTATGCAATATCTTGCTGGACCTGCTGCTACTCTTAAAGGACGCGGATATGCATTACAGCAAAACCTCGAGAAAACCAAGAAGGCAAAAAGCAAAAACTGTTCAGAGAAAGTTTGGTCTGAAGCTCATGCTTTATCTGTTTGGTTATACCTCAGATTTTTTGTGTCTTGACATCTAAAAGAACAAAAAAACTCAATGCTGTTGTTTTTAGATAGAATGGTGGAATTGAAATGGTGCAAAACCACAAAATCTCAAGGGATATGTCCTTAGCAGAACGGGCATTTGCAAGAAATTGCAATTTCTGGGGGCTGGCCGTGCTCTAAGTACCTGGATTCAAGATGCAAGATTCAAGGCTGAAGCCCCCTTGGATTCAACAAGTTTATGCTGGATCTTGAATCTTGAATCCAAAGTGGTATGGGAAGGGTGGGTTTGCAGCGAATTGCAAAACATGCAATTGTCTGACCACAAAAATGCACTAAGTGTTAAAGTAAGAAATGTGTGAAAAACACTGCAAATACCGCCAAATTTGCTAGATTGGTGGGTCTTAGGGGGGGTACCATATATATATATATACACACACATGCACTTATGTGTATATATAAATATATATGTATTTACTTATTTATTTATGGCTCAAAAACGGGTATGGATCATTCCGCTGTGATCCGGACGTATGGAATGCGTGAGTCGCGAAAAAAAGAGGTTTGATCGGGACCTGCCAAGGTATACTAGAGTGGCCTGGTATAAGTATAACTTGTCGTTCTTCGGTATGGACCAAGGGTATGATATCTCTTGTTGATATATGGATCATGGGTATGGATCGGGGATATGAGACGCCATTGTCCTATTGTGGTGAGGATTTGTCGGCTCATGGAAATTCTAGAGTCTATCTTCTCCAGGATCACTACAAGAAAGTTACTTGGGATCATCGTCATCTCTGGTGAAATCTGTGTGAAATGAATGTGAAACTCTCAACGAAACCACCAGGAGAACGGTGATTTTTTGTTTGTTCTCCTTGTTCAGCTAGCATGTTTCACCGTTTTGGATGATTAAATCCCCCATGCCTGGTGAAACAAAAAATCCCCTGTCCTGATTGCTCCACCGGGCGAGGTGACCTTGAAAAAAATCCAGTGGTTGATACCCATATGACTAGTAACCACATGCTGAATATGTGTCCAAAAACTATGTCGTGTTTTCTACCAAGTGGTTTTTGGGGCAACTACAGCTCCTGAAGATGTGCTCCAGTGAAACTATGCGCCTGAGGATTCCCTTTCTTTGCTTATGTATGATATTGTATTCATTATATCCATCATTGTGCATATGTAATCATTTATGATCATTTATGCATATTGCAGACTTCGAAAGGACCCACCAATCTGCGGCTCCCGTACTTAAACTTAAGGTCCAGATTTTCGCTGCCCAGCAGAGAAAAACGATCGAACCCTCCACGGTAATGGTCCCAGATGCCGCCGGAGGCGTCAAACTTCCCGTTTGGGAACTCTTGCCTGACAGTCAGCAGTGGGTGTTGGCAAACCCATGATCCGAAACGCTTGGGAAGTGATGGGAAACTGTGGGACCTCCCAACTTATTCCTGATCCACTTTCCAAGACTTCTAAGTTTTAAATCGGAAGTTGGAAACCATCTAAGCTGGTTTTCTTTGGATCCCTGAGGAGGTCAAAGAAGTTTGGGCACATGACATTCCCCTCCTTATTTCCCTCCTTTGATTGTGCCTCGCAGTTTTTTGAAGCCCTTGCCAAGAAACCTGGCGGTTGCGTGCTCGCCAAAAAAATCCATGAAAATCCACCATTGTTGTTCATTATTATTATTATTATTTGTGTAGATATATATATATACATATATTATGAATGATACATTCATATATATATATATATATTATGATGCATATATATTGATATATATATATATATTATGATACGTAAATATATATATGTATGTATATACTCATACATATATATATATATATACATACATACATTACATAACATGATATCTATCTATATCTATCTCTATCTCTATATCTATATCTATAATATCTCGATCTATCGATCTATCGATCTATCGATCTATCGATCTATCGATCTATCGATCTATCGATCTATCGATCTATCGATCTATCGATCTATCGATCTATCGATCTATCGATCTATCTGTCTGTCTGTCTGTCTATCTATCTACCTATCTACCTATCTATCTATCTATCTATCTATCTATCTATCTACAGTATATATATATGTATCAATGTACAGCTGAGTTGCCAACAAAAACACTAGATTTCCCATTGCAAACGATTGGATTCCCATTCCCGATAGCTCCAAAGCGTGTCTGGAAGACTTCTTCGCTCCACCCCAACCTCGCTTCTTCTCCGATCGGCCCTCCAGTGGAGTTTCGAGATCGGCATGCTCCACGTCTAAAAATGAGGGATCCTAAAAATCCTGATCGATAGCGGTTCCAACAAACACCAAGAAATCTCAAGTTCTCCAAATTATGTTGGACATGTGTGATATCTTTATACAACATGAACGGTCAGATTGATCAGTTTAGACAAATGTGAGAAGGGTCAAGGTATGTGTGCATACTCAAAAACAAAAAAAACATATTCAATAAAATTATACACGTGCAAAAACTATGAAAAAAACATATGAGGACCCCGGTTGTTCTCTCTGTTTTTTTCACTTCAAATCTCGGCCTTTTCATCCCCACATTCTGACGTCGCCATCTCAGATGGCGCCAATGAATGCGTGTCATCCTCGTCGTCTTCAGACCTCAAGGCTCAAGAATGGGGTGCCTTCATGGACCACAAGAAATTTTCAGCATGGGTGAGGCTCAAAAAATGGGATATCTATGCGCCCACAATGCCTGACCATTTATACACCATCCATTTTTTTTCTATGGTCAAGACCTCTTTCCATTTATTCAGAAGCCCCTGGTCCACCCAAAGAATGGTTACACAATCAAAGGCTGATCCGGCCTCAAACTACAGTTGTAACCTGTCTACGGTATAGAGCCCCCCCATCCCTTCAATGCTATGAGTCACTTCTTGATCTCAGATCATTCATCCTATTTCTTGGGTGTTGAAAATGAAAGATGTGAACAAAGCTGCCAAACAGTTTTGTACCACCAGTCTTGTACCTTTGTTTATCCTATACGTCATATCTATATGTATTCATTACATATACATATACATATACATATACATATACATATACATATACATATACATATACATATACATATACATATACATATACATATACATATACATGCTCCAACGACCTCGGGGATCAAGATGAGGTTAATGTGATTTTCCCCGCAGCCTCGGTTCAAACTTGTAAGATTGGATGGGAGAGTCCGCTCTCCGGTGCCTGGGTTGCCAAGGAAAACTCGGGCCGCCCATCGTTGATTTGCGCTGCGAGGTGTGCAGTATCATCTTCTGGACCCAGGACTTGTTGTGCTCTGACAGGTTCCCTGGGGCTGGGGCGCGCTTCGTGGTTCCGGAACTGCGAGGGGCATACTATAAGGCCCTGGAGGTAGCGGATTCCTACCAGAGGGCCGCACGGGGAGGTTCAGGACCTCCGAGAGCCGAGGACAAGAGAGAGACCCTGGACAAAAGCCCGGACTTGCAAACCACTCCGAAGGCAAAGCCAGCAGTTAAGGTAGAAGAGAACCCGCCAAAGCCTACGCGTGGAGAAGAAAGCGACAAAGGAAGTGCCGCCCGAGAAGACAGAGAAGAAGAAGTTAAGGAGGAAAAGCCCGTCAAGAGAGAAGGAGAAAGGAACATCAGAGGAGAAGGCAGAGGAGGAGAAGCAAGCAGCTCCGCTAGAGGGCCAACACCACGGAGAAGTAGAAGCAGGCATTCCAGAGATCGTAGAGGAGAGCTCAAGAGGAGGAGACCGGGAGAGACAAGCCCAGCCAGGAGAGGGAGGGCATCTCCGAGCCGCAAAGAGCGGAAGACAAGGCCAGAAGATCATCAGAGGACTAGGGAAGCCAGCCGGGAAGTGAGGAGAGCTTCACCGCTGCGACCTAGAAGCCCACCGGGACCCCCACCTCCAAGGAGAGACGAGAGGGACCGCTGGCAAGGGCCCATTCCGGCCTATATCAACAGAAGGAGATCAGACGAGGAGCCCAGACGTCGAGAGGCAGCCAACAAGGGAAAGAAGAAGAGGAGACAGCAGAGGATTTTCAGTGAGTTCAAGGCGTGGAGGCGCCGAGAGGGTAGGAACAGGAACAGGCGTTACTGATGCCACCCAAAGGCATCTTGAGGCCAGCAGCAGCTGGACCAGCCAGGGCAAAGGCGAAAGCAGTGGCAAAAGCTGGAGCCAAGGCCTCAGCAAGAGTGAGAGGAGTTTTGAAAAGGCCGGCAAAGAAAGCTGGAGAGGACGTTCAGGGAGATAAGAATATCTCCGAGGTTTTTGCAGCAGGGGGTGAGGTCGCGGTAGGTGATCTCCCGCTGCAAGAATGGAAGACTGGGGATCGCGTAGTCTTCACCGAAGCCATCTACTGGGAGGAGAAGGTCAGGCTGGCAGGAGTTGTCAAGAGCTTGAAGGTCGAGAGTGGCCAAGTTCACATGTCCCTGAAGCTGGAAGGGACCCGAGAGGAGTCATTAGTGAAATGGGCTGGAGCTCATCCGGGGAAGCTGTTAGAGATCCATCTCTGCCCCCTGGACTGTGGCAGGTTGTCCAAGGATGGGTTAGTCCACGCCATCAAAGCCAGGAGGTGGAAGGAGACGGAGAAGGACGCATGGATGGACAACCTGCTGGACGTGAGGGCCACCCAAGAGGACGAGGTAGACGAGCTCCAGAAAGTCAGGGACAAGGCGGACGAGAGGGACAAAGAGAGAATCAGGGAGCAGAGGGCTCCGGGGGCCAGCGGCCATGTTGGGAGCTTAGTCAGCTCCGAAAGCGAAGAGGAGTCCAAGAAGAAAAAGAAAGCCAAGAAGAAAAAGAAGAAACAGGAGGGAAGAGAGAAAAGCAGAATAGTGGGGACCAAAGAATTGGCCACTCTCTTCGGGACTACGGCCCTGGATCCGTCCCCAGGGGTGAGGAGACGGGTCAGAAAGAAAGCCAAGAAGGCGGCGAGGAGGAAGTCAAAAAGAGGAGAGTCCAGTTCCACGAGCTCCCAGGAGAGCAGTTCAGGAACTGGGGGCTCGCCGGACGAGGCAGGACACCTGTTTGGAGAGGAGGTGAGAGTCAAGGCCGTCTCCAAAAGGTTTCCCGGGGCCTTGACCCTGAACACGTTGGAGATGATTCAGACGGCGGTGGTCTCACAAACAGGCCAGCCTTGGGAGTTGAACAGGGACTCCCTTCCGCCAATATTCTCCCAATACTGGAGAATGGCTTTGAGCAGTCGCATGAGTGGAGCGATGAACCGCGAAGCTCAGACGCTCTGCTATGTGCAGGACCTTCTCCTGCAAGGCAAGGTGGCCCTGTGCTGCGACACCGTGACCCAACGCCTGAAGAGCTTGGAGCAAGTGGCCCAGGGAAGCCACTTTTCAATAGCCCAGAGGCAGGAGTTGGTCCCTCTGGACATGTCGTTGATGACATCGCCAAGGGAGGCGTTGGAGGCCAGCCGCCTGCACCACGAAGAGGCCAAGGCGCGGAATGCAGCAGCAAGGCCATGGCCGAGGACCCAGGAATGGGAGCGCAGAGGAGACGATCACAAAGGGAAAGGAAAAGGACGGGATCAAAAAGGAAAAGGAAAAGCGAAGGGCGAGAAAGGAGGACAGCAGAGAGAGGAGCGAGAGCGGGACAAGAAATAGAACCAGAGGTTTGCGGGGAGCTTGAGGGCTCCGTGGTTGAGGATGAGATTACAGCTGGCTCTGAGCCGAAGGGCGCTTCCAGGCCGACCTGTGGCCTTTCGCCTGAGCCGGACTCATTTTTTGATGCGGCTGCATTGGGGCCGACCGGAACCAGTGAGCGGCACAATTTTTCAAGGACCAAAGGGGAGACCTTTGGAAGCATGGTCAAGCCACTTCTCTCCATGTTCTCTTTGCTTGAAAATGATTGCAAGATTAATCGCAGCAAGGTCAAGTCCTCAGGTAGCATTTTTCCACTGCCTGACCGCCCCCGGGCGCTGAGAGAAGTGCTTGGACCGCTTCCCAACGAGCAGCTGCTGGTCTTGAGTGGCGTTTGTAAAGCCCTCAACTCCTATTATGGGAGTCCTGTGGCCGACAGGCCAGTAGTCACTGCGGCGGCTAGACTGGCCTTGGACGGCCTGGCGGCGAGCGTTCGAGACAGCCAGCTGGTTGGGGAAAAGTTTGAAGGGCTGAAGTGGCAGGACTTCATGGGGGTTAGAACAGTCGACTATAGAGGAGAAGAAGTAAGGGTAGCAAAGTCTTTTGCATGGGCCAATATTGAACCCGCATTACCTGATGGAATAGGTAGTATCCCCCTTTCTGAAGTCTGTGAGCGTGGAACCCTTGATTTTGTCATGCATTTCGAGAAGTACCTGTTGCCAGAAGAATCCAGGGTCTACACTAAACCCCCTAAGGTTTTTGTATGTGACGGGGATTGGGAGCGGGTATGCTCCGGACTCATTTCAAAAGGGGCATGTCGCCTGATTGCGGAGTCTGAAGTTTATCATTTAAATGGGAAACCGGTACTCAATGGCCTTTTCGGGGTGAGCAAAGATGAATTTGTCCACGGCGTCGAGGTGCATCGCCTTATAATGAATTTGGTGCCCGTCAACAAGCTCTGCCGGAATTTAGGTGCCGATGTCTGCACTTTACCGTCGGTGGTTAGCCTGGGTGGAGTTGTGTTGGGGCCCGAAGAGTTTTTGGTGATGAGTTCTGAAGATATTAAGTGTTTCTTTTATATTTTCAGTGTGCCTTCGTGCTGGCATAGATTTTTGGCCTTTGGGAGGCGGGTATCCCCCTCCTTGGTCGCAGGGGGGAGTAATGAGCCATATTATTTATCTTCCCTGGTTTTGCCAATGGGATTTATTAGCTCTGTTGCCATTGCGCAACACGTCCACCGCCGAATAGCCCGAATGTCCCTCCATAGTTTGACTCCAACATTTGACCCCAAAATGAAATGAGGAGGGATAAGCCCACGAGTTCAGCTAACTGGGTATACCGGGTCTATTTGGACAACTTTGATTCTTTGCAGAAGGTGGATGGAGCATTGGCCAGTCAGATTCAGGGTGAAGTGTCAGCAGAGGCACTGGCCATGAGAGAGGGGTACAGCTATTGGGGGCTGCCCCGACACCCCAAAAAATCAGTACAACAGGAGCTGAAGGCGGAGGTCCAGGGTGCCCTTGTGGACGGCACGACAGGGACCGTGAGACCTAAGCCTCAAAAGGTACTGAAGTATGTCGACCTGGCCTTGGGGTTGTTGGCCACCGGACGAGCGAACCAGAAACAAATGCAAGTGGTGTGCGGTGGCCTGGTGTACTGTGCCATGTTTCGCAGGCCCCTTCTGGGTATGCTCAATGCAGTGTGGGGTTTCATTGTAGAGCTGGACAAGGAACCCCCCGTCGTACTGCGGCCTATACCTAAGTGTGTTCAGTTGGAATTGGTCAGGTTCCTGTGCACAGTACCTCTCGCCCAAATGAACTTGAGGACTTTGATGCGGGGAGACGTCACAGCAAGTGACGCCTCCGAGTGGGGCGGGGGCTTCTGCGTGAGCAATGGCCTGTCCCCGATGGGGGTGCATGCTGCCCATTGTTCCATCCGAGGTGATGTGGCGGAGCCGGCTGACCACATCCAGGTGCTGACCATAGGCCTTTTCGATGGCATCGGGGCACTTCGGGTGGGAGCAGACGCATTGAAACTGCCCATGGGAGGCCATGTGAGCGCTGAGGTCTCCGTAGCTGGCAACCGCGTGGTTGAGGCCAACTTTCCTGACACTCTCCATGTGGGTGACGTTGCCAACATCACAGAGGACATGGTGCAAGACTGGGCTGTCAGGTTTGGCAATGTGGGAGTTGTCTTGGTAGGTGGTGGCCCACCGTGCCAAGGGGTGTCGGGTTTAAACTCCGACAGAAAGGGAGCTCTCAAGGATGCAAGGAGTTCCCTCTTCGTCTATGTGAAGAAGGTCTACCAGATGGCCAAGAAGAAATTCCCTTGGGCTCAGGTGCATGTCATGATGGAGTCGGTCTTTTCCATGGATGAAAAAGATAGGGCAACTATGAGCGAGTATATGGGTTGTCTGCCCTACTTGGTGGATTCCGAAGGGATCGCCGTGTGCCGAAGGCCAAGATTGTATTGGCTGTCCTGGGAGCTGCGATTGGCTCCGGGTGTAACCATGGAGCTGGTGACAGCAGATGGCTGGAAGGGCTACACCAAGGTGTCGCTAAAGCAGGACATCAAGCCGGAGGTTTTCTTGAAGCCAGGCTGGAAGTTGGGTGAAGCAAACAAGTTGCCAACTTTTACAACTGCTCGCCCTCGAGAAGCTCCAGGAAACAGACCAGCAGGTCTTTGGCAATGTGAACCCTGGGAAGTGGAACGGTGGCGAGCTGATCAACACCGCTATCCCCCCTATGTGTACCGGGACAAACATTGCCTGGTCAATGGGCAGGGAGAGTACCGGTTGCCGACGGTGCAGGAGAAAGAAGTAGCCATGGGCTTCCCAGTGGATTACACCGCAGCGTGTTTGCCGAAAGGTCAACAGAAAGGTGAAGCCTATGTGGATGTCCGCAGCACGCTGGTAGGCAACAGTTGGCATGTCACTGTCATCTCGTGGTTGATGAAGGAGTTGTTCGCTCCCTTGGGGCTCACCCCCATGGACACACTGGGAGAAATAGTTCAGGCTACTTCTCCGGGAGGAGATCCTTCCCTGCAAGGATATCTGCGAAGGCCCAGCTTGGTTCCAGTACAAGGGCATGGCAGGTTAGCAGCCGAAGAAAAACTCACCAAGAAGTTGGTGAACATGGTGTCAATCAAAGGGGAGGATCTGCTTCTTCAAGCAGACACTGAGAATCAGGTCAAGTTTCATCGCCTACGGGCGTCAGTCCCAGGCAAACTATGGAAATGGAGAACTATTTGCGGTTGGCCTTGGAAACAGTCAGGTTTCCACATCAACGTGCTCGAGGTCCAAGCTGTGTTGACATGCCTCCATTGGAGGGTGTGTCGGAAGCGTCAGCAGTCTTGTCGGATGTTGCATCTGACCGACTCGCTCGTGGCATTACATGCCCTTAGTCGGGGTAGATCCAGTTCGCGGAAGCTTCGACCAGTGCTGTCGAGAATAAATGCGCTCCTCCTAGCGGCCCAAGTTCACCCCGTATGGGGTTATATAAATACAAAGCAGAATCCTGCCGACCGGCCGAGCCGGCGGCCAGTGCTGAAGAGATGCCTAAAAGGAAAGCGCATCTAGAGGGTCGCAGGAGGAACGCATTGCACAACGACAAAAGCTGGGTAGTTTGCAGTCGCTAACTGTCCAACCTGCCACTCAGAGACGCTATGATAAAGCTTTGGATAAGTTCTTCGATTTCCTACACTTTGAGAAACTGACCTTGCCTAAGCAGCTACCCAAGATGGATGCTATCCTGTCTGAATACATTGAGCACCTCTGGGCATCGGGTGAAGGGAGAGCATTAGCCTCCGATACCGTGGCGGGACTTCAAAATTTGGAACCTCACTTGAAGAACCGGCTACCCACGGTTTGGCGCTTGTTAAAAGTGTGGAATCAGAACGAGATTCCCAACCGAGCGCCCCCGATGCCAGAGAGCGTTGTTCATGCTATGGCAGGTCGAGCTCTTCTGAACAATGATGCTGATTTCGCCCTCTCATTGTTGCTAGGATTTTATGGAATGATGCGGACCGGAGAAATTCTGACGGTGCACCCAAAAAATGTGGAGGTAGCATCTAAAGATGGTCCTGCAGTCATTTCCCTTGGCCTCACTAAGAGTGGCAAGCGTCAGGGAGCTGCCGAAAGTATCACGGTAGCCGTGTTTGATGTCGTACGACGATTGTTCCAATGGAAACATTCGTCCAAAAAACCACTAGCACAGTCCTCAGGACAGTGGCGTTCCAAGTTTGCTGAGACCTTGGAGGAACTCGGTCTCCAAAAATTTGAATTTAGGCCATATAGCCTGAGGCGCGGAGGCGCTACGTTTTGGTTTACCAAACATGGCTCTTTTGATCGTTTGCTGATTCAGGGCAGGTGGCAAGCACCCCGTACTGCCCGTATTTATATCAATGCCGGGCTTGCAGCCCTTACCGAAATGACCATTCCCCAGCACAAGCTGCGAGGATTTCTTGCAATTTACCGTCGGTCTTTAGACCGTGAGCTACCGAGCCTTGAGCGTACTCACTCTGTGAGCAGATCAGGGGGACGTGGAAGAGGATCCAAGAAAGTGGCCAAAAAAGGGTTTTTGGCGTGTCTGTGAGGAAAGACTAAGGTACTTGTGGCCCTAGCACTTTCCGGCTTGGCGGCAAAGTGACTAGGGGGGTGCCTACCATTTCCTGGGGCCTTGTTTTTTCCTGGCTTGGCAGGAAAAGCAAGGGGGAATTGGTGTGAGTTTTAAGGGAGTGATGAAACCAGCTGTTTTCTTTTGATTAATTTCGTTTAATTTTTGACAAATCTGATCTTGCTGCGCTGTGAAAAGAAATTGGCCGAATCTTTATACATATACATATACATATACATATACATATACATATATATATATATATATATATACATATACATATATATATATATATATATTGATTATATTGTATTACACATATATATATATATATACGTATGACATATAGCTGCCCTCGGCTCCCGAGGCTCCAGGCTCTTCCACTTCCATGGCCTCGACTCAATGGCTGGCCCAGCGACAAACCAGGGGGGAAGTGTCAATATATCATGTATATAATGTGTACATGTATAATATATATATATGTATAGAAGATAGTAACCCCTGAGAAGATATCGAAGTATTTAACATCACATGTTTTTGATTGTATTTTATGGTTCTATCTGCTTTGGGGTTATTATATACATACTGACATAAGAATGGCTGAAAAAAAAAGACCTGCGATCACTGCGATCTATGATTGACGCATGAATGTAGGGATGAACAACTAGAGCAGCTGTGAAAACCAAGGTAATTAGAATCATGAGAAACTATGAGCATCAGTCAGCCGTGTTGTTTGACCCATAAACACTGAACAATGACAATGGCGTATTCAGTATCAATGCAGCAGGTTGCCAAAGTCCTGAAAGACTTGGCTGCTACGACACATCCTGATCAAAAAAAAGACTTGGTTCAGTACCTTGGCCAAAGCACTTTGCGCTGCCTCAGTCATCACTGGATTCCAATGGATTCCAATGGATCGGGCCTGGGTGATTTGACCAACGTGTGACACATTTCCAGCCTGGATATTTTTTTCTGGTCAATGCTTTCATACGAAAAAACCGTAAAAAAGGACAGGCCGAGCCCAACACTCGCTTTCTCTCTTTCCATTCTTGCAACCTGTCCAATGGGATGGTGAAGTCAGAAGACCCGCAAACGAGGCTTTTTGTTTGTCAATGTTTACCATATTGGACGGCCAAGTACCATCTGCCCCTTGGCCGGCCTGTGATGAGCTGCAATGCGTTCCGCCCTTGCCGTCCCCAAATCCGCACTGAGAGAAGCCACCTGCATATGTCAGATGAACAGAAATGGGATGAAATGGCTTTGTTCTCGCCATTTATCCATTGAGACAAACCCAAGTGGCTTGTTTTCCACCCCCACATTCGAGGACCAGAGGGAAACCGACATAAGAACATGCCCATGCAAGACTTGGCAGCTCTCCTACACTCAAAAAAGCTGGCCTCGGAATGCAAAAGGTCGGTGGATGCATATTTCAGCGCCTGCAACATGTTATGTTCCCGGTCACCCTTGTACAAAAAGACTTTCTCAATAATGAGCAGAATGAGGGGAGGTTCAATTTTGAATTGCCGTTGCCCTGAAAGTGCCGATAAAACAATTGAAAATGTCTCAAAGCACCAAAAACCGGGTAAAATAGCCCATGTTTATTTTACAATATTTTACATATGTTTGCTTCTTTGGTTGAGGGTCTGGGTCTCCCTTTTTGTCAACACTAACGGTGCAGGGCCACTGTTCAGGTCACCTGGTCGACTTCTTTCCATCGCTGCAAGAGTTCCAGAGCGCAGTTCCCTCCAAGGACAACGGAGAAGCGAGCCTGTTGCATGTTGCACGAGACAATGCCATGGCATGGCTCAGAAAGCGGCACTCCACGGAGTCGACCAACAAATTCTTTCAACATTAGTTCACCATTGTTGAAATACTAGTAGATAATGTGGCATAACTCATAACCCAAATCATCCCCGATTTCACAAGGAATGGGAGGCTGGTAGCACTGGTAGCACTGAGGCTGCCACTGCTGCAATCGCAGGGTCGGGTGGTCCTGATCAGGGCCCAATGGGCCCACCAAATTGCTGAATTCGTAGTAAAAATGGTGCAGTAAGTAGGTAACCCCCCCCAAAAAAAAGATCGAAAATGAAAAGAGTGTTACCATAATTTTTACCATATGTTTACCACATTTTTATCACTTACGTATGTCAATAGGATGTGACTTTCGTATCTTTTTGGTGGTACTATGGCCTCATGGGCCCGTTTTTTGCTCCCAAGGATCATCGTGCCTGTGTCCAACTCCCTGGTAGGATAGTGGCCATCCTGCACCAGACATTTGGGAGTTCCGATCCTAGGAAGTTCGCCACTGGCCATGACCGGTGGTTGGTCGGCCTACCCAACGAGTTAGCTGAAACCTTACAGAATCTCGGAGCACCCCACTTTGATCAGACCACCATCCTACCAATGGGGGAAAAAAAACTGGTGCTTTCTAGCCCATCATAGTGGTAAATAGTGATAAATATAGTCACTATAGTGATAAATAGTGATAAATCCTGATAAATCATCATAAACCCCAGTAAAAAAAAAATGCTAGTGATGTTTACCAACCTGTCGTCTGTCCTCAGGCTCCAAGGGTTTGATGCTGGTGAGCTCCGCCTTTACCTCCTGCAAAGCCCTCTGCTGGGCTAAGGCCCAAGCCTGAGCACACTGGGACCTGGAGGATTTTTCAAAACGAATTTTGGGTTATATATTAGTGTTTGTTTTAAGTTGTGGCTATATATATATGTATATGTATATCATGTAGGGTATAAGTTGTACTCATAGTTATATTAGTTGGGTCCCAGTTTATAACTATATATAGCCGTTTATGTTGTAACTTTAAACCGTTACTGTACCTATTAGTTATAGTCTTAGTCATAGTCTTAGTGTTGAATTGCACTTATAAGTTATAGTTATAGATATGGATTGTATAAAAACTAAAGTTTTGAAATTAAAAGTTATTGGATTATAACCCACAACTGGGATTAGATCAAAATTCAACATGCTGCCTGCAGTTGGGATTTTGAACTAACTTATAACCGAGGGGGGTCAATAATGAAACCCATATCATATACCTGGACGAGAAATGAAAACCATACCCGGCCAAATGAGTCAAAAGGCCAAAATGTGCAGAAGTATCCATGTTCGTGGGAAAGGTGAAGGTGCTGGCATGTACAACGTGACACAATTTGTAGGAGCATCTGCCATACAGAGCTATTTACATGTAGGTACGTATGCTGTGACACCTTGTGCATTCTTACTTTGAGATTTGCGCGGATTCCCAACTAACCCACAAAATTCGTCATCCTTGGGGGTAGACTGTTCAATTGGGGAACCAACAGCGGGGTGCAATAAATCCAAATCCCACCAAAGATCAAACGTGAACATCTAAGCCCAAACTTCCGGCGGATTTTATTGGAATGACCCTCCAGTAGTGAAACATGGCAATCTAACATTTTCAGGGTATCCCCCCGCCCAACTCTTCGGAATGTCCCGCCTGTAGCAGCTTCAAATCCAACACATCTCCCGGCAAGCTTGGTAGCTCCTGCCAGGTCGCTTTTGTTCCATCCCCATCTGGGGTGTCTGTTAATGGCATCATTTCGGTCCATGGGATAAAGCCTAATTTATGGCCACTTCAATGGGGAAAGGAAACTTCTTCGGTGTGTCCACGACACGAGTAAACTATGTGATGTTTCTAGATTTTCCAGAAACTCCTCCATGTCGTTGAGCCTTCAGCCGCAACACCATGGTGGAAGGTAGGCTTAGCTTGGCTGGAAATCTGCCATGTTTGAAACTTGTTGTCTTGCATTGGGAATCCTGCAACAACCTGCAACAACCAGGTATTTGGCAAATGTTGTGTAGTAAAGCCCGAAGCACAAACTCAATAGTATCAACGTCTTTCATGGGCTTTGACCACAGTGTACGTGCTTGGGTTGCATGCAGCTAGATGGCTGCTTTTGCAAGAAGTTGAAATGTTGATGTAGAAGTTTGAATGGGTGCAGTGAATTCTGTGACTAAGCATTGAGCCATTTTGAATGCGGGGTTCCGAATGCCCAAGCTGGAAAAGACCTATGCATGGCTCTCATAACTTGAGCCTTTATATACACCATGGATTGAAATGAGAAATATCTGAGTTCCGATGGTCTAAGGATTACATGATACCAGGATTGGGAACTCTGAGATTGGATGCTTCGCAAGCTATATAATATAATTCTCATCCAACACAATTATTTGCCAATCTGCCACTTTGCTGATCTTTGAATCTTGGCTCAGCCCGTGCGCCAAAAACCAAAACGCGGCAATGTGCAATAGGACCAGTTTTCGCTCCTCCGCCCACATGTTGACCGGTTTCACCGTTTTGGTGTCCAGGGCTCTTTGTCCATCAGTGGGCATGGTCCCTATCAACACGAACCCAACCTGAGTCAGTTGTGAAAGCCCAAAGATGCCAATTGGAAGGTCCTCTCCAAATAGTCATAGAATCATACAATATGAAATGAATGTACATACAACTACATCTTACATGCGCGCGATCGAATATGTGATCATAGTCATAGTCCTGGCATGATTATAAACTCACAAATAAATCTATATAAATACTAGTACTGTAGTACAGTATTCAAATGTCAATCATGAATATACATATGCATACATACATACATATAATTCAAATGTCAATCATGAATATACATATGCATGCATGCATGCATACCATACCATACCATACCATACCATACCGTTACATTACATTACATTACAT
>Ga0126342_10007275_pt1 | contig 19750 bp, 14 predicted proteins | sample Cyp1metagenome_FD_92528 | JGI IMG/M metagenome (GOLD analysis project Ga0126342, IMG submission 92528) | Coral microbial communities from Lord Howe Island, Old Settlement Bay, Australia - Cyphastrea 1 metagenome | ecosystem: Host-associated > Invertebrates > Cnidaria > Coral ... | reverse complement strand
GAAGCTTCGAAATCCAATTTTTGGCAATATTTTAATCGCGTTATTTAAAGAAATTTAATTGATTTTGAGATCGGAAAAAATAGTTTTTTATTATTAAGGGTTTTAATTTAATATTAGAGGGAAGCTTCGAAATCCAATTTTTGGCAATATTTTAATCGCGTTATATAAAGAGGTTTAATTGATTTTGAGATCGGAAAAAATAGTTTTTATTATTAAGGGTTTAGTTTTATTAATAGGGTTCCCTAATAATAAATATCACCCTAATACTAAAAACTACCTGCCGTGTTCATTATTAGGGGAGAGGGTTTAGTATTAGGAGGAAGGGAATATATATATATATATATTTGATGTGGTAACCCCAACAAGTGACGTTGTACAGAGAGGCAAGTTATTTTGATCAGCTACTGTTGTGTCTCTCGTGTAACCACTAACAAGAGAGGAACACACGCGCACACAAAAACTGGGTGACATATATATTAATATATATATAATGTGTATATATATATAATTTAAGTATATACATAGTATATATATATATATATATATATATATATATATATATAAGTAATATATATATATATGTATATTATGTATGTACATATATATTATATATACTATATATATTATGTATATATATATTGTGTATATATATATATACTATATATATATATACACTATATATATATACTATATATATTATGTATATATACATATATATATACATATAATGTGTTTGTACATGTCTATGCTACCTCTACATGGTAAATTGGCAGATTGGTGATGGATTATCAGACACCGATGGGTTGATTGTTTCATGGGGTTGACGTTAATGATCATGGTCCACCAGGCACTCGGGAAATGTGCATATCTATCTGCATAAATAATCAGAAATAGATAAAGAAAAACTATATATAGATACAATATGTGCATATTAAATTATATAATATTACATATATATATATATACATACATGAATCCTTAGCGGGGTGACTCCAGTTTGTTGGTTAAGCAACGTTCAAATCCAGACTTTCTCGGCAAACATATGTTTAAATGACTCTAAATGCCCATTTGGCTTCGCAGCAACTGCTCAAATAGATCTTGAATATTTTGAGCTCCTTTTTGTTGTGGTTGAATCCTTTGTTCTGCTGCTTACAGAACTTCGCAAAAGTCTTTTAAGAAACGCTTGTTTTATTAAACACAAAAACAACATGCTGGCAAAAGAAACCTTGCTGGCTGCAAATCTACATGGGTTCAATCCATTTCAAATTTCAATCCACCCAAATTAATGGTGGTTAATAAGACCTCAATAAGCCCGAATGGTGGTCCCCTCTAGACGGATGTGCCTCCCCAAGTCGCATGGCTTCCAAGACGTGCACGGCGACGTTTGCGACGTGCGCGACATGCGCGCGACGTGGGGTCGATGCCAAGCCAGATCTGAGATCGAGGGACCCGTCTGAAACATCCAAGTCTACAGAGAGCTGCAGAAAATATATGCAACTATGATAATATTTTTCAGCAAACGTGTTACCCTCTGGTTATTTACCAAGCAACAAACACGGGGCTCAAAAGCCAAGCATTTAATTTTACTATATATATTTTTTGGTGATTTTTGTTTGCTGAAATGTGATCATATGTTCTTTCTGTGGGATAGAATTGGATACAACCAACACACAATGGGGATACCCTCACTTACCCTCCGGGTAATCAAACTTGGCTGGCAGGGAAATCCCTGAACACATGGAGGCTTCTAGCTGGGAAAATCATCGAACAAAAGGGTGGTTTTCAAGCAAGCATGTTTGATTGCCGGAGAGTAGTACTTGTTCGGGTGTATTCCTTTACTAGGATATTTTTTAACACGTCATATTTCAGGATTGGACTGTTTTTTAAATAAATTATATATATATATACATGCACGTACTATTTTTGGGGAAGGCTATATAAGTTTTGCTACAGCTATCCGCAAAAATGCAGCATCAACATGTGGGCTTTGGGAATCCATGTGGGAATTTCAGCTGAGTGGAACATCATGGAAGATCATCTGTAGGCACATGTACGAACAGAAAAATCATTGCCAAATGGATGAACATGAAGTGTCCTATGGAATTGTCCGCTGTCACCGTTTGAATTCCCCGTAGGAGCAATGCAATCACACACAAACACACGCACATGTATATATATATATGGGAAAAACCATGGGAAAGCATATCAACAAAACGCAGCCATCCGCACAAAAGAAGCTGCAAACCCGAAGGAGGGTGGTGTACTGGGGCTATGTGCTATTTATACAATTACTGTACAAATTGGAATGGCTTCGAGCAACATACCATGATTGTTCTTGAGACGTCACTCTCACTATGTTAAATTTGTTGTAGGGAAGCAATGACAGCCGTGACATCTTTGTGTGAGCATCCGAAGCGCAGTAAATCTTTGATGAATGGTTTTTCCCAAAACAGGCAAAAAATCTACTGAGATTGTGGTAAACCATGATAAATAAACATCAACATATGGGATAGTAACGTAGTATAACCCCCTATAGTCATCAACCAACAGGGGTAGATCACAGCCGCTCGTCTGGACACATGGTCTTGGTGGCATCTTGTGGCCGCCGCCGCCATTGGTCCAAACGCTGATCCAACACTTGCTGGACCTGCCAGAGGCCGATCGTTTGTTGCTCCCGTGCTTGAAGTTTGAGTTTTTGATAGTTGGGTAATGTTGGGTAAGTATAATTCCAAACAAGTACAGAAATAAGTGCTTGGCCGCTTGGCAATCCAGATGACTCAATGCTCGCTGAGATTAGCTGATCTCTGCCAAAAGCTGTTGATTGGGTCTGATTAGGCCTAAGCTCGGCCCCCCATACAGTCCAACACAGCGCTTAGTTCCGGGCTCGAACCCTGCCTCTTGCAGAGTTGGCTCTGACAGTTTCAGCAGGTCTCGGACTTCAGGCACCATGGCCGGGCCCAAGGTCAACCGTCAGCTCCAATCGAGCCAGAAATCAGCTGGGCTTAAGTTCAGAAAGGAAAGAACCCCCAAATCAATTTGAAGAGGGGTACTTGTGGGGAGATAAGGGTCAAAAGAGGCTATCTAGGGGTATCCAATTTTCTTAGGCATATCAGTATGATGATAAACTCAATCACTATAGTCAGTCATGCCGCCATGCCAGCTAATGCTAGCTGCTAGGCGATCATACTTGGCCACCATTTACACACGTGAAAAACTCACATGTTGAATGAATATCACGATAACCTTGCAACAAATCATTGGCAGAAAGAGTTATATAAATCCGATGGTTTGAAATCTCATGCCCATCCTCATTCGATAATGTCATCCCCGAATTAAAAGATCCCGATTTCTTAAACATCGGAAGCCCCTTTTATTGTGATGTCATCTGCGATCAAACTGGGACCTCCACCATGAAAAAGCCCCGGAACTTTCATCCGGGGCTGACATTAGCCAGGGATGATTGGTTTGAAATAGTTTGTCCAGAAAACGTCCATGTTTGGAAACTGTTCCATTCAACCACTATCTAATATAGCAATCCAAAACTAGATAGAAAAGTGGGACACCTGGACATATGTGGTAAATATCATCTATTATCCTGGAAACACGTTTCCATCTATAGCCCTCGGAACTGCGCATCCTCCCTTTTGAGACCGTTTGCTTCCCCGTCTCAGCCAACCCTTTGCTTCCTCAATACTTCCACTGTTCTCCACTGCATCTCTTCAGTCGCACAGACGATAAGCGATTGGTAGGTCCTAGCAAGACAAGCCATGAATAAAATACATTATATATGATTGGTTATAAGTGGGGGTTATACCATCTTGTTTATTGGAGGTATTCAAACATATTCCAACCATTGGAATCTATTGGGATTACCCATAATATAATCCATGATTGATTGGTCATACCACCTGGTTTATTGGGGAGAAAAAACATCTTAGCATTTGATACCTGTCAAAGCCGAAGCAGTACAATGGGAGGAGATCAATGATGGTCAGATTGTTTGAGATCAAGGCGGCCAACGATGATGTCCTTTAAAAGGCAGCAGTTGTGCAAAGCTGATTAAAGTAAGCGACTGGTGTATTCAATATTCCTGATTAGTAAGGATACCACAAAACCAGTTGCCAACCTGATAGCTTTGCAGCCATCTATTTAAAAAAAAAATCAAACCAGGCTCGCAAAGCAGGTTCATATTCACAAACTGGGACAGACATCAAACATGTGGAAGTGGAACCACCCCAGGCAGCGAATGAGCTTTGTGCTTCATCGGATACAGTAATCGATTCCAAGCAGCTGCACAAGGTATCATGAACCATACCATTCATGGATCATGCTCCGTATTTAGTTTTGCTACCTATTCTCTGTAAATATGCATATATATATATACAGTATATTGTTAGCAAATATATATATATATATACTCCAAATATATCCAAATAATCTCCCCAAAACGGTTCCAAGATATTGCTACGGTTGCGGCTCTTTCCAAGTGCCGACTGAATGCAACCGTGGCACTCACAGGCCATGAACACCAAACCTAATTGGTGAAGGCATTAGACGTCATTGGATATTGGGATTATCTTCCACAAAAATCTATGGCTGAACCGATTTTCCTCCCATCAAATATCTACTTTTCTTGCAAAGACTCCTAAAACAATCCAATGACAATGGAATTTGAGGCAAAACAGGACCCATCTCAAGGATTCTTGGTAGGCAAAATCACGGCCTCGCAAAGTTAAAGATCTCGCTGCACTAATAGCTAAAAAACCAGGTGATATTCGCCCGCACCAGCAGCACAAACATAGAAAAGCTGTCAGGTGCGGCTGTATCTGCACATGATTGTCTCCAAACATTGGATGATGATCTTGGATTGCTACAAAGTGCAATTTGTTTTTGCAACCCATGTCAGCTTGCCCTCATCCCTCAATATCCACATCTCTTGGTTCCCTTCGTGTCACCAAGGGACTGTAAGTCGTTAAATCGCGGCACGACGCCGGGGATTGAGTAAATATGCCTCAGTCATGAAGTGGCAAAGGGAATTTTCGACACCAAAAAAAACTCCACTTGCTTCTTTAAATTGAAAAAAAACTCACCATGCAATACTTCATATGTATATATGTTTATATATTGATATATATATATAGATGATATTATATATTATATATTCTATCCTGTATATTACGGGGAAAATCGGGAAAAATGCACAACAACAATCCTCCAACTGATATTCTATGACCCTGGCATGAAAGTCGTGGCAACACAACTTCAACTGGGTCATTCGAAGGTGCGAACTTGCGGTTGCTTTGTTTGGGCCAGGAATGAGCTCAGAAGTGGGGGTGCAATTACAGTTTTAAGTTCTTTATAAACATCATAACTATATATCATAAGTATATGCAAATAATTATACATATATGTATATATGTATACAATAACTTAATATCATATAAATTTAAAATTAATTATAATTATATAATTATATACATATATACATATATATATAATTATATAATTATATGTATAATTATATATATATATATAAATTGAATTATATATATATATATATTATACACACCATTCCTATTGATCGTCGTCATAAAGCGATTTAGCTTACAAAAAAAGGGGCACCACCTTGTGACAAAGGGTGTCCCAACTCTATGCTCATTGCATCTCAGATTAATTACATCAGATTGCGGTAATTACTGTAGGTAATTACTGTATCACACCAATCTCACGTCCAGAAATTGATGAGGAACAAATAAAACACGGAAGGCCCACGACCAAGTAGTGGATGACCCGAGGGCAATGACAGTCAGAAGCGTGTTTAATACCAACCTTTATAAACCCATCTAACATCATCTAACTATGTATATCTCTACCACAACACCTAGTTAATCCACCTTAAAAGCAACCGGAGTGCCAAGGCTTTTGCGCCAGTCCGCCACAGCCTTCAGGACGCTGTTGGTGGACAGCAGCGTGGGAGGTTCCAACAGTGACACCTCAGTGCTCCAGTTGGTTGATTTGGGGTTACCCATTGAAAAACAGAAAGTCACGCCACGGGGGCCCCATTTTGCCACGTTTCTGGAAATACAGCAAAACGTAAGATGAGACATTTGTGTGGATTGTTTGCACGTCTTGCAGTATATCACACCATAATATGATAGAACAATGATATTATATATATATACGATATTGACTGTCAAGTCTCCTTTCCTTTTCAACTTGTCCAAAATTTTATCTTTCACTTTTCTAAAAGGTTTACTACTAAATTGGCACCAAATATTGTAATAGTTTCTCTCTGTAAACTGTCCAAAGGTCTGTAGGGGGGGCCAAGAAAAAAGACCCCCCCCCCTCCCTCCGACCCCAAAAGGCTGCTACTTCCGAGAGACTAGAAGACTTAGCTTTCTTTACGATCATCAATGGACTATCTGACCAGATTGACTGACAAGAATTAATTCGGTTGATTCTAATCGGACTTTCTAACTGGACAGTGAGACTGACCGTCTTGCCAGACCATCTAGCCGGACGTCGCTCCGGACAGTCTGGCTGAACGGTCTATGTACTGGTTTTTATTTTCAAAAAAAAATAACATTGCAGACTTATCATCCTTACACCAATGCTAACTACAACCCATCCCATCTTCGATAAGGCCTTTCCATCATGTCTTTATAACATGTTTTTCTTCAATGCATAGCAAGGACATGCTAAGTAACAAAAAGCATGACACTACGTCTTGGGACCATGGTGTCAAACTACAAGGGTCATCACATGATATTCAAGAATGGCAAGAGAAGAAACAGTAGCAGAGCAATATATATATATGCACGTACATACAGTATATATGTATTATATGTTCACAATAACCATCATCTATTTTAAATAATACTACATTCATCATGCCCAGAAAATAACATATTTATACATTTGGGTAAGTAAACTTTAATAACTCGTCCCAGGGAAGAGCAGCTGTCATATACTTTTCATCATTGGCTTGGCCAATATACTCTCATTGAGGTCTTTGGGTAGACCACCTCTACATATTGGTCAGTTTAAGCTTGATTTCAAATAGAGCCGCCAATAGTGCCGCAACTTATCAATACAACAAACACAGGATGGGAACCCATGACATAGTGCAATGATCATTTATATTACTTATATTGATGAATAATTGCATGATGATTCAAAAGATAGCTAGCTAGGGTCACCCTTGCTAGTATCTTAACCTGATAGTATCATTCAGAAAATTCGTTAAACAAAACAGCACTTTTTCGTTGGTAAGACGCTGTTAGCATAAGTTTTGCAATCGTCCCGTTTCATTGTTACGATAAACCTGCTCCTTCCCATGGCTATATGAATCCATAATATTCTTGGAGATATTGTCTGTTTTGTATTCTCTTTCCATATTCTTTTCATGCTGGCTGGAAAACATTTGCATAGCACAGCATGAACACAACACAATACAACTCACTGCCCTGCAGGCTATTGCCAACGATGGGCATATGCAATTTGACAAACCATGATGATCTGTGTAATGCATATGTATGCTCTCCGCTGATGCAGCTTGTGTGTGCAGCTTGGATGTGACACTATTGATAGGTTCACAGTTTGCTTGCATGGCTGGCTTGCAAGAGAAAGATGTACATGGCAATGCCAAGTTCAGGTTGACTCCACTGACAAGAGCACAAATGCATACACAATTGATTGCCACAGGTTTTTGGCATCAGGCTAAGTTTCCGGAATGGATGTGCTTGTTATGGGTTGAAGGTGATCACTGCTATGTGCATATGATGTTCTATGATTGGGTACAAGTGGTCTTACATATTCCATGTGCACCAAAACGGTGGAACACATGGGTTTGCACTGTGTATACGTGAGAAGGGTTGTTTGCCCCATGCCTTTCCATGATCATTCTTAGTTTGTGATGGAATTGGCACTTGATTACAAGACTTGGTAGACCCATTGAAATCTGACCTCACATGTGTGTTATTCATTTGTGGCTCCTGTGATTCATGCCAACTATTTTGATTCACATTGGAGAATCCTGGGACAAAACCTGAGTAACCTTGTGAGGTTTTTACCTTTGATATAACTTGTGCAACTACAACTGCTTGCATCCTGCAATGTGACAAGGCTGTACTTCAATTTTTGCTTGTAAAAACCACCAAATCAAAGCAATAGAAATAACAGTTGCATGAAAATGGCTATGGTGATGTCAAAAAGGGCACCTGTTTAACATATAGGTTCACATGTTTATGTCATTATATAATCATTCTTGTCTTGTGAAAAAACGCAAGGGTGTAGTGTATATACATATATTTTGTTTATAATCATATGAAGATACAAATATTGATTTGTTGCTACTTGCCATGGGTCTACTTATAATCTTCTTTGGTGAAAGAAGAAATGGGCCCTACCTCCACCCCTTGTTTGTTTTTTCAAACTTTGCAGAACCAAATTGAATACAAAACAATTAGCAAAATGTCAATAAAACAAGTACTCCAGGGAGATAATGGATGGCGGCTGGATGGCGCTAATTTTTGAAATGCGCCATCTATAGACCACTTGAGCGATGGGATGTTTTGCGCCATCTATAGGTTCCCAACACATGTGGTTGAAAACAACCTGTTTTCCTTTAGTTTAGTTTAACTTAGTATTGCATTTGCAATGAATTTGGGGTCCATTTTGTTTTTGAAAACCACAACTTTGGATTGCACCATCTATAGGTTACCACTGCGTTCCATTTGTAAAAGGAAAGGGAAAGGAGGAGGGAAAGGAGAAAGAGAAAGGAGAAAGGAGAAAGGGGAAAGGAGAAAGGATATGTGTGCGTGTGTGGTGTATGCGTGCATTTGTATGGTTAGTGTATGTGTGCGTGTGCGTGCATATGATCTAGGGTGGATTGCCCTATTTCGGTGAGTTTTTCCGGGTGAACTGTGTTATTTACAGCTCGCTGTGTGCATTTTATGTCTCCCAAAGTGAATTGCGCCATCTACAGTGCACAGTTAGTGTATGTGTGCGCACGCATATGATCTAAGGTGGATTGCCCTATTTCGGTTAGTTTTGCCTGGTGAACCGTGTTATTTACAGCTCGCCGTGTGTAGTTTATGTTTCCCAATTGAATAGCGCTACCTACAGTGCACAATTAGTGTGTGTGTATGTGTGCGATTTTGCGTTAAATAGATCTAATGAACTGTTGGTCTCCACAGGGCTTTGAGTATGGCTGCATTGAATTTGAAGATGGCCGCTCCACCTGCAGTAGCCCTGGTGCAAATTTTGTTGAAAATGTTCGAAAAGAGAGCAACCGCTATTTACCAAAAAAAGCGATGCTATTCGGGGTCGCGCCATCTGTCAAGAATAACGATTTTAAGGCCAGGCTGCGCCATCTACCGTCGCTATTTAATTATTTGTTTGCGCCATCTAATTAATACAGAAGATATCGAAGAATATCAAGAAGAAACGGTTATGAGTATAAACAAACATAAACTATCAAAAAACAGCACAAAACACAGTAAAAACGGGGCCCCCACAGCGTTACACTCTCTTGAAAAAACGCCGATTCACCAGCAAAAATCTTGGATTTATGATGAACAAAAATGTTGGATAAATCGGCTCATAGCATCTTATCAAAATGTTGATGGTTCAATCCCCAGCATTGAAGGTTTATTTTTTCATGTTGGCCCAAATTAATTGGTTTTATCATGTTTAGTTTGCATTCCACATTTTTGTTTTTACATCACCATCATCCCAAAATCGCAGGTTGTGCCAGTTGTATCCCCAAAATCCAAAAGGATCAAACCATAGGAAGCCCCAGTAGCTTTGATGGTTAAATCGCCAATGGTTAAATGGTGAAAAATGCCCACATTAGTTGCAGGACCCGCAAGTTGGTGCATCACTAGGTTTTGCCTCGGATTTAGGATTGATTTCTATAGCCAAACGGGGGTATAAACCATTATAAACCAACGAACAGGAAGTAAAAAAAAAAAACGGCACTTTTCGGAAACCTTCTAAGTGTAGCCCCAAAAATGTCTGGCGAACATGGAGGCATTCAAAGTTTCAGTCCATAACTATAAATACCCAAAGGTTAAATGCGTATATTGGTTGATTGCAATGTGCTGAACCATAGATATAGAATGATATAGAAAATCCACCATTCGCACATCACTTTCTGAATAGAAAACAGCTACCTTATTATTGTTTTCCATAAGTTGAGGGTATTCCTCCGTATCCTATGCCGTTGGATCTGTTCCCATTATACCACCATATGCTAGTTCAATTCCCATGGTTGATGTTGGTTGTATCCCCAACTCGCGGGTTCAGTTCCACTCATAACTGGATTATATAATATTGTATATAACTTATATAACCACAGTTGTAGGGGCCCTATATCCCAACTCGTGGAGGTTAGTACCTCATAGTTACCTTCTTAAATCCTATCGCTATCACCCTAATCACCCACTAAATGGTCCTAAATTTGTGGAAATTCCATTCTAAATCATGGTTTCTAAGGGGGTGTTTAATATTCGGGGGAAGGGATTCAACTTCCTGGTGCTTACTTTTTTATAATTCTGGGATGGGATCATTGTGGGACCATTCTTCGTTAGTTGTGGAGCTTAACCATAGTTATCTTAACTTTAATAGCCCCAACTGCATCCCCAAAAGATATCTCAAAAGACTTTGCTCAATGGATTGGTTTAAGGGAACATCTTAACCGGAAACCATAGATTTTCCCATGAGATAGGCTTTCCTGTAAATTTTCCCTTAAACCAATCCATGGATTTGCAGCTGGGTCTCCGCCGCTTTCCACGCTTTGCTTACTGCGCAGGCATCCACCGCGCCGTTGCGACACACGCGGCTTTCCACGCAGGGCGTCAGCAGGGCCAGGGACAAGCGCCAGTGAGCTCCTACAAGGGCCGGGAGACACTGAAAATGTGAGAAACTGACAGAAACTGTAGGTTTCAAAAAAAAAGAATCTGACATGGTTTAAACATCAAACATGACAACTGACTGAATTTGAGTAATTCTGTTTTTTTTTTACGCGCTGCGATCGTCAAACAAACAAGATTGAAGCACAAAAAACTGGGTTTAGCAGGTCTCAAGCATCCAAAAAGGGATTCTAACCAATATCAGCAATCAAAAACAGGCATTTGACAATCAACGGCAAGCGTATCAAAAAAAATATTATTAGGATCAACAAAAACATATTCCCCAGGAATCAAAAAATATTATTAGGATCAAAAAAACATGTGTGTCAGTTTCGGTTGGAGGCCTCTCGTTTACAACATGAACGGTTGAACGGCATTCGATGTCCATCGTTTCAAGGGATCAAACCTGAGTTTTGAAGGGATCTAAGGGGCCCAAGCTGAACCTTAGCAGCGTCGCTCCTTGAGCACATGCCAAGATGGCAGTCGAGCTCAGCACATCATTCACCAGGGGACACAGCTGCAGTGCACGTTGCCATTCATGTCCTCCCGGAATCATGGAGCATAAACTTCAACCAAACACCAGCGAACAGGCGGGTCCCTGGCGCAAATCTCATGCTGATGATGATGATGCATCTTGAATGTATAATCATGTAATCATGTGTATATTATATATATATATATAATATATGTATATATGTATAATGTATGTGTATATTCATGTGTATATATATATATACACACACGAACTCCAAAAGGACATAGATAATTTCAGCCTGAAGTGAAATAACAGACTTTTAGGGTCCCACAGACTGCAATTTCGGTCTGAGGGTGATGTCAGGCTATGTTCAGATTTTCAGGCTGATTTGTTTGAATCTCAACCTGATTTGGTAAGATTAAGAAATCAGGCTCCAACTAGAAAAGAACTCAAAAACTAATTGCTTGGTCATCCCGATGCTTATACCGTATCCTTTTCTTGTCTGGTAGAACTCTCTCTAACAATCAGCTAAGAATCCAAACAGTTACCACACTGTGGCACGTTTGACCTGTGTTGGTGGTAAAAGACATACTTTGCCAGCTTTGCACAGGTTCATGAAGCACCTGGTTTCCAGTATACTGGCTTTGGGACCCTGGGATTTCAAGCTTGGTTTGGAATTGCAAACATGAAATTATGACAAAATCGGGATGAATTTGGTCAACGAGTCAACGACCAAAAACCTTCATGAAAAACTCGGGCAAACAATCGCACTAACCGGGCAAAACATCGCACTAACCGTGCCGAAACTCAAAATGTTCAGATTGTTCATGTTTTTTTTTCCCTCCGGTTCCCTGAAATTTCATGTGTTTTGTGAATTCAAACCATGCTTGAATTACCTGTCGCCATGTCCCAGAATCATCTTTGAATGCAAAGTTATAGTTTGTGGATGGAAGCGAGTCAGATTTAATCAGCTATCAGCTAACTGGACTGCTGCTTTGTGCTTCTGACATTGATGATTTGCAGGGAGGTTGCATGATATTGTGGGACAGTTTCTTCTGGGATTCCTTAAGTATGCACCCCTTGTCTATGCCATTCAACATATGAAATTGATGTCAATACCGTTGAACCAGCACGCAAAGTGCATCGGGCTGTTTTTTTTGCTCGGGCCAAAGATATTGGTTCAGGCTGAATATTCATCTTGAATACATGCATACATTCAGACCATTATTATGGCCTGAGGATTTCGTCGGTATATATCATGTGTATATAATCATATATGTGTGTGTTTTTACATGTTTTTACAGTATTACATTACAACAAGTTTGTTGACCTATGTATATATATATATGTATATATATATATAGTGAACTCACTCTTCATGTTCCTTTGAAACTGCTTTGCTTCCCACCTATCCGTTCCTTTCACGATACCCTGCACCGAACCCGCCTTTGCAGCAGGCAGTCATAGCACTGCTGTAGGCGAAAGCGTCCGAGCGAATGGACGCCCTTGACCTTGGGATCAACCTCTTCGAACAGGGCATGTTTGGATCTACCATCAAATATCCTGACCACAACAACCCACAACATCTATAGGTCAAAGCCATTAACAGATCCAACGAAATTCTTTATACAAGCACAGGCCACAGCGTTCATCAGGTCACATGCAGCGCAGTAGGTGCAAAGATAGATCCCACAGCCCCTCGCAAGCAGCCAAAACACTACCTGAGAAGTGAGCCGATGGTTCTGCTGATTGATGGGGATTCCCAATATCAATGGATTGATTTAAGGGAAAATCCACAGGACACCCATCAGAGATTTTTCAAGGAAATATGGGGGGGTTCCTGTAAGTGTTCCCTTAAACCAATCCATTGACAATATAGATAAGCATATGAAATCATATGGATGTGATCCCAAGAAAAAAACCATGTAATATACCCTCTGGTAAACTAACATAGCTGTTGAAAATTGCCATTTATAGTGAGTTTTCCCATTGAAAATTGTGATTTTCCATAGTTATGTTGGTTTACCAGCGGGCAGTCTGGTGCAAATGTGGCTATGCCTATGGGCCTATGGGTCACCAAGGTATTATACATCTATCTGCAGACCTAAAGTTGGAGCTTTTTGGACCTTGTGCTTGTGATGGCCACTCACATATCCCCAAGAAATGAATCAGGTGGACATATAATGACAAAGACAATGTAAAAAGAGTAATCATACTAATCATCGTTGATCATTTTCTCATGACCGTAGGGCCCCATTTTCTAATCCGTCTACTCAAGGTGAGAGGTATCATCGGGATCTCAAACTGCGGGCAGTTGCGGTTTGTTGACCGCTGGACCGCTGGAGGCTATCTCTGAAAATAGTTGACACGCTTCTGCATCAAACGATATGCGGAAGATTGCACAAGTGAATTTGACGAGTTCAATTGGTGGGATCCCTTCCGAATAGGCAGCAGCACAGGCAAGTAGGTTTAGGCTCGTTGATGCACTCAAGATTCAAATCTCAAATCATACTATTTGTTTGGATGAAAGCATGAAAGTATGACATCAAGCATTGTCAAGTAATACTCGCAACTGCCAGCCAAACACAGCCAACTCTTGTTGATTCGCAGACAGGTTGCCCCAAGTCACAGCCGTCGGCACCAGCTGAGCCTTTTGCATCGCTTCCATCATTTGCACAGCCATTTGCCACTGATGGCGCTTGGCACACACTGCGATGGCACCTTTTGGGGACCACAGTCTGGCCATCAAACAAAACAGCATTATTCATATAACAATCAGCACATTAAAAAAAAACATACATGAATAAAACATAATGAATACACATGTATATATATATATAGATAGATAGATAGATTGATTGATTGACAGATTGTTAGATTGATAGATTGATAGATTGATAGATAGATTGATAGATAGATAGATATAGAGAGAGAGATAGGGGGAGATAATGACTATGTAAATAGATGTGTATATATATATATATGTATTGGATATAGATATATATATTTACATATATATATATATGTGTAAATACACATGTAGTTAGCTCTGTAATTAAATACCACATATATACATATATAGATATGTAGCATGAATATGCATGAATATATATATATATATACACTTATGTGTGATATGTGTGTCTTCTTTGACCGTAGATGTATTGGTTGGCTGTCAGGAAGGTTTCAGATAGATGGTCCAAATGGTTCTGCCCTAGCCTGGACGTATCTAACGAATCTCGACTGATTGATCGAACGAAATCACTTGGTATCGGATACCTCTGGTTGGCAGCTTCAAACCATTCAAGACACCTTTATATAGTCAACAGACATTACCTTCCCAGCAAATTGAGAACGCCAACCACATTGTAATCATTCACCGTGAAACGCACAGTTTATATCTTGCAACGCCCAGGGCACAATTGAAACTGATTTCGCTTGGCATCACCAGCTCTCTCTCCATCTGTTGCAAAATCGCGAGTGCGGCCTCGGGTTCGCATCGAACCAAAATAGCCACAAGGTTTTCAAGCACCCATGATCGAAAATATCGAAATACCCTTCGTATTTTAACATAATTATGGGCAAATCATCTTGATTTAATAGGGAAATCATGGCAAATCATCCAAGTAAATGGGCCATGTTGGATACTGTAGCTGAAATTACCAAAGTGTATCCGTTGGCTTCATAAAGGATCCACAACAACCTGAAACCACCAGCCGGGGTCCAACCTGGCGCCACTCAAAATGCATCAAAAACGTGCAAGACATATAGATCCATGCCCAAATTTGAATAAACTTGAATGCACTGCTAAAAGTTATCTTTTTCACTTCGGCATGACATTCTCAAATGCTTATCCAAAACATACAACAAATACAAAAACCATAGTCTTCACCCAGCTTTACCCACCCTTGTGTTTCTCTTCAGCACCCAGAAACCTGCCAGGCACCTGTTTCGGTACAGGCACGGATGGCGCGGTTGAAGATCAAATCGCCCCTTGAGACAACCTCTGTCGTTCCCAGCGTTCAGCAACACCGTCATCAGCTTACAGCAAGGTCGATGGATCAAGAATTTACTCATGATACTCATGGGTATTCAGCCCACCCGCTGGAAGGTGAATCCCCCCAAGCATTCCCCAATAATACACGGTCAACGAGACCGTTGAAGGTGCTTGGTCGTTGAGAAACTCGGTCGGCTTTGGGGCTGGATCAATACCCATGATTTAGATCTCAGAACTCACAGGCTTTGGTCAATGAACTGAGCTGAATCTTTCATGTTTTCGACGCTTGTCCTGTCCCCTATAGTACTGCTTCTAGTCATATTCTGGACTTCGAGACATCCACAAGTGTCGCAAGATATCCTCGCCATTGGTAATTAAAAAACTGTGAACACCACCTGGTCAGAGCACAAACATCCGGAGGAGTTTTCAAACCCTGAGTTAGCTTCAAACCTCGCGAGTCACGAATCACAAACACCTCTAACGACATGTATGTAACAATGTAGAGCAGTAGGATGTAGCAGGTACATGTACGATCATGTACATGCCATTTTTTCACCACCTAACTCCATCCCAACAAAAATGCGTACCAGTTAGAAGGGACAGTAAATACAGTAAGATTAGTCCAGTAGTCCACTTGCCATCAGGGTCAACGAACCACCCGGGCCTCTCCCAACAGATGCACCGCGCCCTGCCAGCGCTGAGCCGTCTCCATGGCGCTGAGTTCGTTCCCGAAAAACAAGGCCACGCGCCAATTCTGGGCGGTTTTGGGCACACCTTGGCATGGAGGCTGCATGTTGACTGGGCGAGATTTTGGGGGTAAACGCGTGTATAATATAAAATATATATATATATATATACATACATATATATATAAATAACTCTATATAACATAGATATAGATATACAGTTTATACGCGGAAAAAAACATGCGTCTTAGTTCTCATTACATTTTTACATGTTTTGCAGTCCAAGATCATTCAAGGGGGGACAATCAACTCAATCAGTTCCAGACCACTGAGCATGAATCAAGTGCCTGGATATCGGTAAATATCTATATTTAAGGTGATACATGTTTTTTTTCCAAATCTAAGTGCTACATAGTGCTAAAACATGGTTTCCATAGTTTTTGCGGGTTCTTTAAAGTACTTCCTTTATCATTATACTTATTTTTTCAACTTTGCACATCTCAAATGAAACCGCTTACAGTCCAAAACATCACGGCTTTCGTTCCAGGGACTGCCGGACCCGATCCGTGCAACGCGCATGCGGCACATCACCGAAGTCAGACTCAGGGCATGTGCCCAGGGGGTGGACGAGGCATCGCTAAAGGTCCCCAAAGAAACGGCGTCTGGCCTCGGCCAATGGATGTCCTCCAAAAGCCCATGCAGCCTATCATTTTGCGCTGAGCTACAGGGATCCTGTACGTGCACACGCACATATATTTAATATATATGTATATACAATAAAACATAAAATGTTAACATATAGTCATAGTAATAAGCAAAACATTAATAAAATAAATTGATTTATAATAATATAAAAAAATGTAGGACCTATCACAATTATGTGACATGTTAGGTTTATTTAAAGGACCTATCATAGTTATGCGATATGTTGGGTTTATTTAAAGGACCTAGCATAGTTATGTGGTATCTTGGAAATATATGCACTTATTGTTATGATTTATCTTAGTTCCCAAATGGCTTACCAATGGGGGTACCTTTGGGGTTCACAATTTCAGAAACCAATGGGGAGCCCTTTGAGGGCTCTGGTATGTGTAAATATGTAAAATATATTTCACATACTGTACGTGCCGTGTAATTATCCGTTTTTTAATCAAATGTATGTATGTATATATATATATATACATATGCATAAAATAAACATACACACGTCATCACACATCTATCTATATATATATATATTACATCTCATATGATATATATATATATACAAACAACTACATACACATATTATTTGCATTGATATTCATACATGTAACCTTGACTGGTCTCCTTTGGTCTCCTTTGGTCGCGTTGACTCAGTCAACATTACAGTCGCATCTGGATGCATCCAAATGTTGGTCCTTATCTAGATAAAGCCCATCTTCCAGATGGAGGAATCATCCAGATAGAAGCCTGGATCATCAAGAAACAGGCCTTCATGTAGACACCCGGCTATTTAGAAGACCCACCAGACTCATCCAGATGCGGGGCTTATCCAGACGAACCTCTCTGCCAGATAAAGGGCCTATCTAAATAGGACACTGGATGCCGGAGGATGCAGGAGGTATGGTCATTGTCATGTTAGAAAGATTAGAAAGGACAGTGCTGCTTCAATGCTTTGTGATCAAATCAAAAGGTGGCTGGAGAGCAAGACATATGCCAGAACTGTTCTAACTCAAGGCTATCTGCTGGGACCTGTCAACCAAACAGCATGTGGGGTCAGTGCCAAGGCCATGGTCGGCCTGGGCCACACCGTCCAGTGGGAACACTAAGAGCACTGTGGGGTGCTTGGCACCATGCATTTCACATGCCATGAAGAGAAAGGAGCGTCTCGCTTTCACATGCCTAAGTGGGGATAGAATGGGATAGACTAATTACAGGTTACATGCACAAACGTAACATAACGATCATACATTCATGTGTATGTATATATATATATATATATTTTTTTACATATTAGGTGAATGATATTGAATTATGTTAGGCCCCCTATCTTTGCTGAAACCTGGTAGGATTCCTATGGCTCATTTCTTGTAACACCTTCAACATAATATCACGTTTTTTCAGCTGGAACGAAGCAAACCAAGTGGCAGGATCTCGCTGCAACGCATCTCCTGGAAAACGTGCCGGGGGTTGTGGTCGTGCCATATCCAAAAGTTAAGATACCTGAGGCTTTTGAAAATGAAATCCAGTTTAAACTACATGAGGTTTTTGAACATGAAGTCCAGTTTCCAAACCATTTCTGTTGCTTGGAGTTTGCACTATCAGTTGGTTTGAACCGGGAAACAACGGAAACAACCAAAACAAAAAAAACAAGTGAACAAGCAACTTGCGATCTCAGCATGTTTCCCGGTCACATCGTCATAGACGCCGAGGGACCGCCAATAGGAGCAACATGTCGAACCAGGTCAGAGAAGTCATGGCACTATTGAGGCAATACCTGGGAGACCAGGGGATCATGTTTTGAATTTCATTCCAAATTATCAATTTGTAAATCCCCTGGTAAACAATAGTTATAAAACTATAACATATTACATATAATCCCCTGGTAATTCCTATCTGTAGGATCATGTGTGTGCTGCTTTACAACGATCACAATCTAGGGGCGTAGGGTCACCAGTGCTGGTTACAAAGAGTCACCGAATCCTCCTCCTATATGATACTTCTTCCGATATCCGCAGAGAAAAAAATGCGCCCCACTGGAAAACCCAGAGATTGAAACCCAACAGTCCCTGCTGTGGGGAAATGTGGTGGGTTCTGTTGGGAATATCATTGACATATATACATATATAACGGGATATGACGAGATTAAATCATTAACCATCATTAACCATCATTAACCAATGATCGAGGTCAATGTTCACCCGCCCCAAAGAATCAAGCCCTAGGGCGTAGCCAGCAACAGCCAAGTATTTTCTTTGGGAGGCCGGTTGAATCCCCATGGAGCTCTTGTTGGGTTGCAAAAACGTGGATCGTTTTTCGGTACTATCCGTACTATCCCCAGTATCTTTCCATTTCTTCTTGAAACGCCCTTAAAAAATATCAATCCCAAACTTTATTAACCACCTCCCCATTCTCCCCCATTTTCCAGCAGTTTTGTCCATCCCCTGTCGCTTCACCGAGCTACACCGATGCTTCCCCGGCCAGCAGCGCCCGCGCCTGGCGCCATGTCCGCAAGTTCCGCGCCAGCGCCGTCAAGGTCACGCTGCTGGCGCGGAGCCGTAGGCGTCCAAGGCAGAAATACCTGGGGGAATAGGAGGTGTTACCCGAGGCAGAAACAATTGGATAAATCTGGGAAAACCAGGCTTTATTAAAAAAAAACAATCTACAAACTACAAATAGTGGATTCCACACATCTATATGTATCTTAGTTTACCCTAGGGTAGCATCAAAAAATGTGTAAAAGGGTTTGTGTGTAAAAGTTTCTGTCTGTGTGTAAGAGGGTCTGTGTGTAAAAGTGTTCGTGTGCAAAAGGGTGTGTGTGTGTGTGTCTGCGTGTGTGTGTGTGAAAGCTCCTGTGTGCAAAAGTGTTTGAGTGTAAACGGGTTTGTGTGTAAAAGTGTTTCTGTGTAAATGTAAATGGGGTCCGTGGGTCGCAGCTTCTGTGTGGCAAAGGGTTTCGGTGTCAAAGTGTCTGTGT
>Ga0126342_10007274_pt1 | contig 19752 bp, 13 predicted proteins | sample Cyp1metagenome_FD_92528 | JGI IMG/M metagenome (GOLD analysis project Ga0126342, IMG submission 92528) | Coral microbial communities from Lord Howe Island, Old Settlement Bay, Australia - Cyphastrea 1 metagenome | ecosystem: Host-associated > Invertebrates > Cnidaria > Coral ... | reverse complement strand
ATTCATGTGCTTGATTGGTAGTAAAACTCCCTAATGTGGGTAAACCAAATTCACAAACCATTCCCCAAATCACCATTTTATAGGTGGTATAAACCATGAAACCTAGAAAGATGTGGTGGTAAAACCCCCTATTTCCGAATTTCCAGGATATTGTCATGTTTATGGAAAATGACTTGGAAACAAAATAAAATATTGTGGTGGTTTCAACATGTTTTAATGAGCAACAGTGATGGGGATTGAGAACTAACCAGCAGGATTGGGAAGCAAAATAATGGGAATATGATCCAGAAAATATGCCAAGATTTGTTAAGTCGGTAAAACGCTACTTCAAATCGATGAGTAACAGACCGCCCGCCCGTTCCGTGACAAATCCAGATGCCAAAAAAAACTGCGATTTGACCCAAACCCAAAAAGATTCGCAACGATACAGAGAGGCAACTGGCAGGCGCACCTCACCACACTCATCGATGTGTACTTCTAAATACCTTTCATCAGTGTCAGGAGGCAGCTTTTTGTTTTTTTTTAGTTTGTGTCTGGAGGATCATCGCACTTGGTAAGGAAATGGATGATCCAGGATAATCCCACCACATTGGGGGACTTGCTAACTAGGCCACTAGGCTTCTTTGTTAACAAAAACCACTGGGATGATCCAAGGAGGTGCATATTCCAATAAAAAGGCTAGGCTGACAGAAGTTGTCATCACATGTTTCCAATTTATGAACCCAATTTACACATACATTTTGATGTAGATCAATAGTTTGGAGACTTTGCCAGGTGAAATGAGATATGCTGCTTGAATGCCTAGCTGCTTGGCAAGGCAATCCTAGCCCCTTCTTAATTGGTACAAAATAACCACTTTGATGGTTACATCAGGTCACGTATCTTGCCGGAGCAGCGCCCGTGACATGTAATTGCTTTGGTATTCAAGAAAATGATGATAGATTTGATAATTCAAAGTGTTTGATGATGAATCAATAATCTGATAATCTAATGATAGATTGATAGATATAATCTAATTTACCATTAATTGGATAATAAGTGTTTGATGATGAAGAACGCTGGAATCCAGGAAGGCAAATGGCATGAAACATATGGGGACATCTCCATCTTTGATAGCTATCCCGGACTATCCCCAAGTGCGCACGGACAACGGCCCTGCTCGGAAGGCAGGGCTGCATCGCCGAGGACAACCAACTCCTGTCAGTTTGAAGGATGGAACATGGTGGATTTTATCCATGGACAATGATGGAAAATGGCATCTTGATGGTAAACATCGATGATTTATAGTGATTTAATCTTATTTACCCGTTGAAAATGGTAATATGTTTTCTTCAGCTACCTGGATGTTCGCTGGAAAACATAAAGGATTTCTTGAGATATGACCTAGTAGGAACCAGTATTTTGTTTTTTTTTCAAGCTATGCATGACACATGCTGATTTTATAAACTAAAATGGTGGTTTCCTCAAGGTTGTCGTCTTTGTTCCTATAGGATTAACCTGATTTTCCGCGATCACTATTCGTCGGACTTGGAACTGGAAGTTTGTGGCCTAGGGCCTTAGCACACTCTGCCTTCCGCCGTGGGTCCTTGCTGCACATGAAAGGATCGAGTTGTGAAGAAACGTTTGCAATTCCAGCAGAAAAACATGAACTATGATGAACCGGGGCATTATTTGCAACACTGGCGGTCTTTGTCAAGAATCCTTACGCTCTCATATAAGAATCAAAAAAACATATATAGAAAGTTGGACTGAAATCCCACTAAAATAGTCTGTTCTATAGGCAGTGACTAGACGAAAATCCCAATAAATCACCAATACTAATCATATGACTGGGTTTATATCGATTGGTAAATTAATTACAGTAATTGTTTTCAGCTGGAAATTATATCATCATAAACTTCAACTGGTATATTTACAGTAATCATTGTTATATATATAAGTATCATTATACTTAACAATTGCTTATTTCTGGTTGATGATGTTTACTTTCCGTTAGTAATTCATGATCAAATTCCTTGATGATAATTTAACCAGATAGACTTTATTTGTTTATTAAACCAACAATTGTTCTGTGTTAGGTATCATTTTGGAATTATAATGATTAATTTTGCCATTGGGACTATAATACTATATCAACCTATATCATGCCTATAGTCTATAGATAAATTAAACAGTATCATCACCTATATGATGCCTATATCAACAGTGACTTCTCTGTAAAATTATCTATAGATAATGTTGATCAATTTATATCTATAGAAAAGGTTGCATTTATCAATAGCTATGATACTTATAAACTTATCTGTTACCTTCTGGTAATTTAACATAGCTATTGAACATACCACCTAGAAATAGTTGTTTTACCTGTTCAAAATTGTGATTTTCTATAGTTATGTAAGCGTTTACCAGAGGCTAATTTATCTGTAAATCTTTCAACAGTCAACAGTTACTGTTCCATCTGGTCACTGTCCGTCGGCCTCTTCGGCCACGCGCCGCACTGTGCAGCCGTGTTTCAGCACCTGGAAAACAACGCCATGGGATTTGGAGGTAAAAAGTCATGGATTTCACCAGAGTTCACCCAAAAAAAAACGATGAAAACCGTGGTCATTAGCTAAGTTGGATCAATTTTTGATCATTATTTGACTAAGTTGATTTTCTAACTCGCTTCAACGGTGGTGTTTTCTCTGGAATATCACTGTAGTTCAATGGATTATTGTTTCGCGACCGTATGAAGCAGCAACCATTGGTACCCTCCCATAGTCTTTGTGGAGGTATCACCTATGGGATGTTCCATGGGAATTTCTCAAGATCAAACTTGAGAGTTTTTTGTGTCTTCCTGAGGGGTTCACACACAGAAAATTCCTGTAGCACTGTAGCACTGGGAAGACATTTTTCGGAAATGGTGAGGAAGAACAGTGGAGAGGGACCGAAGATAATCATATTATAAAGGTGTATACTAACATAAATTCACATGTATGTTCCAACAAACCCATATTTAGATCTACATGATCCGTGGTCATAGATATCATAAAGAGTAATTCAAATTGATCCATGATAAACATGAAATATTTTTGTTATAGAGTAATGACCAAAACTGATTTCAGGTCCACAAACTGATGATTTCCTAAGTTGTTGTGCCTTCATTGATGCGGCCTGATTGTTTGAAGTTGATAGTCCATCAGGTTCTCATCTGGAGAATCAGGGTTTTTGGGAGGGTCGGTCACTCTTTCCGTACGACATGGGTTGCAGTCAGCTCGCTGCATCCCGGAGATTTGATGTTTCTTGGTGCTAGCCTCAGAATTATGGTGGAGACTACGAACAAATAACACCTTTAAGTTGAAATATATATATATATATAATTATATGTATACAACTATATATACACATAAAATGTTTTGTTTATTTTGTCTCAGAAAATGTCTCTGAAGTTCAGGACCAACACACTACTATCAACAAAGCACAAGCAGCAACTGTCCTAAATGTGAAGTAGCAAGAACATCATAGCTGAAGCAAGGTAGAGATAGGTCAATATCTAAAGATCATTATAGGATCATTTTAAATACCCACCAGCAAGCATTAACCGTTTACATAGGATCATTATAGGATCATTCTAGGATCAATATAGGATCAATATCTATTAACCATTTACACTAGCAAGTATTTTAGTACCCACCAGGGGACCATCGTTTTGACCTCTACAGTTCCGTGCAAATCAGCGGTGCCAGATATATAAAGCCTGGCAGAATCTCACAGCAGATACCGAGCGAGAACGATATACATACTGCGGTAAATCTGTATGTAAATAAAAAATAAATAAATAAATATATATATATATATACATGCGTGGCAAAAGAGAAAAGTAGTAGACTATCATCCAGGGTTTCCCCACTTTGTAGCATCTGACATCCCGCATTCCGATGTCGGCCCCTGTGCCTGCACCCCATCACCTTTTAGGTGATGGTCAAATCGCCAGCTCACCTGTACAACGAGGGCTGTTTAATAGGGAGATGGGATGATTTTCTTTAATAACATCCAGCTTTGTTTCTCTAAAAATTGGGACAACCTCAAAATCCAGCGCTTCAAAGCCTCAGTTCTGACCCATCAAGATTTGCCATGCAAAATAGATAAGAATGGTTGGTTGTATAACCTGATATAACGGGTGTATATATCTATATATATGTACATATTATTGAAAATCTAGTGGCATTTAAACGCTTATAAAAGCACTTCTACAATGTATGGTTAGTCTATGGGGTTTTAATTGGAAACGTCTGGAAAGATTATGGGTATAACAATCAACAACGGGGATATTACTGTAAGCATCAATAACCATCAATGATGGTCCGTTAGATCAGCTGTAAGTACCGGTAGGTCAGCAATTGCATTTTGGTAGAGATATCAAGCTGATTCATGGGGTGAACATACACAAACAAACAAAACTGGTGGGCACCACGTGGTAAGTTTCAGCATCGACAAAATGGAGATAGTTGTTCACCAGCAAAATTGGGGTCTGGTGATGACGGACATAAAGAAAGATACATGATAGATAGACAGTCTCTATTTTCTACCCAGTGCCACTCATGTATTCCTACACATGTTTTAATCTAAACCCAAGTACCAACGAGAAATCAACTACAAACATCCATATGTCTTGCTGAACTTGAATTTTTGCCGGTTAAATCACTATTCACCTATCGCAACTGTGGCACCGCCACTATTTCTGCTTATCATCTAATGATGTCCATTTTCCCATTCTTGATGATACCCATGTTTTTTCCATATGTTTCCTACAAAAGTCCCCAATCATACCCATTATTCATGGGCTTTCATCATTTAACCAACTGGGCTAAACAGCACCCAGAACAGTCACTGGAGCCTCAACAGGAAGATCTGGAGCTCGTTGAGCGACCTGGCTCAAGAGCTGCGCGGAACGCGGCAGCACCTGAGCTTCGGGGGACGACTGGGGGACTCCGGGGACTCCGTAAAGATGTCAATAACGCTAACGCACGTATGTCCGCACGTACGTACGTGTGTGTATGTAATGTAATGCATGTATTTATAAAATGTATTTATTTATTTATATATATATTTTTTATATTATAACCAAATAGATTATTATATATTATAATATATTATAATATATTATATTGTAATATATTATACTATATTATGTTATATTATATTATACTATATTATTAAATTTGGTATAGTTATACATGTACATATTCTTTCAGAGACACAAGACTTGCATAAGGGAAATACGGACCACTGAATCAGTTCTGGGGTCACCGGGATGGCTATAGCATTATAAGATGGCTTACCTTAGACGCCTACGAACAGCACGTGGCTCATGTCTGTCATACTATATATATAGAGATACAAGTAATGATATCTATATATATATATATATATATATATATGTATATATATATATATATATATATGTGTAATGATGTATATATATATATATATACACACTGTATTATATATATATGTGTGTGTAATGTGTCATAATATTTTATAATTCTATACTGTTATTTTGTCGATTTAAGCTAGTAGCCTTTCCAAGGCGTCATAAACCCATCCGCACTGGTTGATGACTCTAAAAACAACTCAAATGGCTTGGTCAAAAAAAATAGGTCAGCCCAAAATGTCATGGTGGATCATTGCTTGCCCCATTCAAATGGGACTTTGAGTTCCGTTTTCGACATCAAAATAAGGCAAAGGTAGGCACAGCGAGGCTGAACCTGTCACTGGATGCTGCTTGGCCGCCAGTTTTTTGGCACAACTCCAAGCGCATAACCTCAGGCGGTTTTGGACATGGAACTAAATCTGGTTGGTGGTTGACCTACCCCTCAGAAAAATATTAGTCAGTTGGGGTCATTATTCCCAATATATGGGAAAATAAAACATGTTCCAAACCACCAACCAGAAATGGATGTTTATAGCTGGGACAATAGCCATCTTTGATTGCAGGGGAATCCGAAAGCATTGAACATCTTTCTGCAGATCTTTTTGTTGTTTTTTTGGTGGTGCAATTCTGGCTCAAAGAAAGCAATATCTTTAAAGAAAATGACTCAATAGACATGCAATTGACATTGGTACCGTTGCGGAGTGACTCAGACAAGCAGCAATTCAAGAAGTTTGGGACTGGGATATTCACACATACATCTGGGATCATCGGGGCTTAAATAGTGCTATTTACCCTCCAGTAAATTAACATAGACCCTGGTAGTCATCGGGGTTGGAAGACTAGTTTCCATTAAAAATGGGTGATTTTCAGGGTCTATGTTAATTTACCAGAGGGTAATATATGATAATCATAGCCATGACATTCCATATACTTCCATAATTCCCTCAAGAAACACAGCATTTTCGGTGACCCCAGGCAGGTGGCCGCAAGCCTTAGGCCCCGACCAAGGCTCCAAATGAGGAGCAAAATGCTCCAAACAACTGGCATTGTTTTGGCAGTTGCACAGAGGGAACTACAAAGTGTTTTTGTTTATCCCTTCGCAAAATGTTCGCAAAGGCGGTTGATAAGTCAACACTATCTATGGTACATCTACTGTATATCAATTATATGATACCATGATGTATATTAAAATAATCATTTTTTCTTGTTTACTTTAGATGTTGACTTTTTAGATCAAACAAGAAAAACCATGATAACTATAAGTCAAAGTCAATAGATATTGACTTTCTTGACATTACTGATACATTTAATTATATCATTAAATCAACTTACGATGTCAACTTACGAAACCATGATGAGTTCAACTCCAGTCGGATCGGATTTTTTTGGGATCTGATGCGATCGTTATGCCAATTGCGTATGAATAACCTCATAATCAATGGATTGGTTTAAGGGAAAATCTACAGGAAATCATCGATTTTCCCATTAGATATGGGGTTTTCCTGCAAATTTCCCTTAAACCAATCCACATAAACCATAGATATACACTCTGGTAATTTGTCACAGTTCCCCATGGAAAGATCCACCATTTTTAAGTTCGGTAAAGCATCTATTTCGATTAGGGCCATCGAAAAACCATGGCAAACTGTTAAATAACCATAGATATATCTACCGTAAATATCTGTCAATCCTGAGTAAATATCTGTAAATCCTCTGTAAAAGCCTACTGCGCCAAAACCAACTTAGCTAACAACCTGGAAAACCACATTTTATTTTGAAGCAATAGAAATGACTATGAAAACCCTTATAATAATTGGCTATAAGTGGTACATCTAATATGGTACATCTAATAAGTGGCGCCATAATCGACTCGCGCCTCGGTGGAACTCGCACCACGCGTCCACGCCAGGCATCTTCGGAGTGCACCATCTGGCGGATGGAGATGGGGGTTGAGGCAATGGTTGAGTTTAATTATGTCTACCCTCTGGTAATTTAACGTAGCTATGGAAAATCACCATTTTCAATGGGAAAATCCACTATAAATCACCATTTTCAATAGCTATGTTAAATTGCCAGAGGGTAATTCCATAGTTCATGGCTATATAAATCCAATTGCTATAGAAGTCCAATGGTTGAAGCAAATCATGGAATCGAATATCGTTGTATTCGCTGGAAGTATTAATATTTGAACAGCATGGGATATGAACATGAGATATAAACATATAAGAATATTAAGAGTTATACCTAACCTTTTATGATATGGATATATAAATATATATTGTAGTTGCATATCATGCGATATAGCCATTAGTAAGCAACTACAACCAACTATGTAAATCATCCCACGGATCGTGATTGTGGGTAACAACCATACTCATAACTTAGAACCCATAAATACAGATGGGATAGCCCACTGAATGGGGACATACCAACAAAGGTATGTAGGCCACTTACATTGTGTGGGAAAACAACCGAAATGTGTATTTAATGATTATAATTATGGACACATCTATGGTACCTATGTGTAAATCAAACAGGTTTTATCTTTGGAGGAATTTCGACCCATCAGATAGACATACCCAAAGGGATGGATTTGTGAAAAAAAAACAGGCTGGAATGGAGAGTAGCGTCGAACAACATATTGAAAACAGGTAAGCAAGATGTTTATCTTTCTCTGTGTATACAATAAAACGATTGTAATGCAGCAACCGGAGAGTAAACCTCCAATTTGAACGGTTTGTACTACCAACTTCTTGTGAAATCAAGGATGGCTGATTGTTGATCATTGATTATCATTGGGTGTACCACATTAATGCACAAAACACTGAAATAATTGGGTCCCCGCCAAAAAAATGGATGGTATACAACTCAAAGTACATGGTTTCCTCAAAAACTCAGATACCTGAAAATCAAGTGCCTAATCATCAGTTCCCATTCATCACAATCCATTATATATATATTATATAAAATAAATATTACATATAATATATATATATATATATGATATATAAGACATAATATATATATATATATTATATAATATAATGTTATATTATATTATATTATATTGTATTATATTATATTAAATTAAAATATATTATATATTATATTAAATTACATTATATTATATTATATTAAATCATATTATAATATGTTATATTACATTATATTATATTATATATATTAAAAAATATTATATTATATTATGTTATATTAAAATATATTATATTAAAATATATTATATTATTATATATTATATTATAATATTATATTATTTGATATGATATGATATGATATGATATTATATTATGTATATATATATATATATATATATTATATAATATATTATATATACACCTCTTATATACATCCCACTATATCATCATGTCTGGTGGTTAAACCCTATTTTTTCTTGCTTATGTCCCCATTTTGGTGGGTTGCTTGCTGTGATCCCAGATGGTATTCTCCAGAACTTACAGAAAAATTCTCCGAATTTCCCATAGAAATTATGGATAACGCATCGGAATATATGTTTCACATCTTAAACAAATCTCATCCCAGATGGTATTCTCCATATATATATGGTGTATATATATATATATGGTATATATATTTATAATCCATTACATGTCATATATTCTTCGAATTTCCCATATGGCTACCCCTGAATCATATTGTAACAGGGTTTTCCGTGAAATAAACCATCCATTTGAGGATGCCCGGCCCCCATTGATGGAAACACACCTTCTGGAAGCCCATAGAGACCTGAGACGCTGCGACGGTAATCGATAGAGTTCTGGCCCGTAGCAGTTGTGGCCCAACTAACAGTTATAAATGGTATAAGTAAATATAAAAGAACTGTTGTAAATGGGATTATAATGGAATTATAATGGGATTACAATCGTTAACAGTTATTTATATGGAATTATTTCATGATATATAACCTTAGTTATAGGAGTTGTAATCCCATTTACAACCTTTCAGGGCCATATACATGGTTAACTTGGTTAACTAGAGTTGAACAGGGGGATATACCTCTACTTGGATGTAGGGGCCTCACCATGCCCCAGTGGGATGTGGCATGGGGCTGTTTCCATCGGAATTGGGATGTTTGTTAAGCTACCAAACAGCCACAAGATACTTCAAAAAATGGAGTGTGAAATGAAAGTACACTGAGCTAAGGGGGTTTATAACTAGATTTACACAGATTAACTAGGGTTTACGGTGATTTTAAACATAGTTAGATTGGGAAAATATGGTAAAATGCCATCTGGTATCCAAGTTTGATGTCAGCAGTTTTTCGCCAGGCGACTCGCGCGAAGTTCGCCAAATCAGGAATGTCCAGAACCAGGCGCATCACTTCATGCCACACCTGGGGCGCTTCAAAGATCTTCAAAGCGTCGTGCTCACAAAAATCGACCAGTGAGGAGTCCTTGTTGAAAATACCCTGATTTTCTCGACTAAATATCACGGAAAGATACAGTACCTCGATCCTTTTGGATCTTTTCCCATGATGTTTGGTGAAATTGTGTTATGTCAAATCACAATATTTCTATCAAGATCCGCAGCAGATCTGGCATGTCCCCTGATTTTCGACATCCCCGAATAGCTGATGGCTTGCAGTACCCTAACAAATATTATCATAGTCTATCATGTATCATGAATCATCTTCACCAATTAACATGGCCTTTTTTGGGATCCCATCGAGTATGACACTTAAAATTCCCATTCCCCCACGCCTCCTCTGGCAATTCGCCGGGCAAGGTGTCCTGGTACAATCAGGCTCACAGCAGAGAAATTCTAAAGAAAATTGATGAAAATTGGAGGATCATCCCACAGATCTTCTTAACCATACTTAGTTCATCGAGCCATTTAAGGTGGTTTCCTAAGCCTCTATTTCTAGATGAGATAATTAGGATGGTCCTTCAGGTACCCTAGAACTTACCCTCTGGTTATGTCAAAATAGCTATTGAAATAGTTGATTTTCCCATTAAAAAATTGTGATTTTCCATAGCTATGTTAGTTTACCAGAGGGTATCTTGTTGAATATTGGAATTGGGAAGCGAACAAGAACAGTCATGATATGTCTGTCGCCAAGTCATGATAGAAAAACTTGAGACAAGAACCAGCTTGTGGCCAGAAAATTGGGGCATGATGTGAAAAAACACTGGAAAGCCCCAAAGCATCTGTCTATACCATCCTTGGCTGTCCAGAATTTTGGACCCATCCAACAGTCAAACCATGGGAATGTCACTTGTGATCCGACGCCATGATGATTCTTTGGCTTTCTCTATGGGTTTTCCACATCTCGCTATGGGTCAAAACCCTGGCAGTGAACCATAAAATTGCTGGTAAATGGATGTTCATCCCACTAAAATTTATCATATAATACGTTTTGACCCACCCCACATCTATGAAAATGTTTACCCTACAGTTATGGCCCTCTTAAAAGAAGCAAATTGAATTAAAACTCCTACAACTAAGGTTATATATCATGACATAATCCCATTTACAACTGTTAGTGGTTAACATCCCATTATAATTCCATTTTTGACAGATGTTTACATTTATTTATACCTTTTATAACTGTTGGTTGGGCCATAACTGTAGTGTAAATTAACGAGATGATCCACCCCCATTCTGCCCAGTCCTCAAGGTCCAGCTCTGGCAAACCTGGCAGCGAAAACTGAGGTATGGAGAAGTTCACCAACCACCTATATTACTGCTTTGTTGGTTATATATATATGTATATATATATATTATATATATATATATTATGGCTTATATATGGGTTATATACGTGTTAGAAAGTTAGATATGTTTGCTACTTCATTGGTTATATATACTATGGATTAAATACGGGATATATATGTGTTCGAAAATGTCTATGTTAGTTATATGCCATATGCCTCTATTATCTCATTCTATGTTGATTCAACAGCCAAACGCTTTGCCTTCACCCCCAATTGTTGCTGGTTTTCCAGGCCCAGTTTTAACCAAACGCCAAAATGGGAGTTTACCCTCCTGCAAAATGTTTGTTTTCCGTCGGGCAGTTCATGTAAGCCATCAGAAATGTTGCTTTGACGCGGTAAACATCAGGGATTTAAGCTGACTTAAGCTGCCAAAATTCCAAACGTGGGTGGATTGTGGGTTGAAGTTTTTCAGCAGTACAAATCAGGGATTTGCACTACACTCATGGATCTTTAAGCATTACAAATTTGGATTTAGGCCTTGCAACTCCCAAAGATGGGAATGTTGAAATAGTCGACATGGAGGGAAGGGGAATGAACATAACCATGCATTGCATCATGCATTGCACATACAGCATCAAGTACAAGTATGGGCTCACATGTGAACCCAACAAATATTCAGGACACAACCCATGGAACTGAGTGTATCATGAACAACGCTCGATTCGTTACAGAAGCAAGGTTGGGTGCAAACATGTGTAATCGAATAATTGCCATACTTCCAATTAGCATAGACTAACAGGTTGGAGAATTACTCTCTTCTATTCTTTAAAAATAGGCTAGTCTCAGGGTGTAGGTTCATTGGGCGATGTTATTGCATGACAATACGCAAACAAAGCTACAATCCCATTATCCCATTCAGTTCAAGTATGATTTGGGTTTCCAATCACATCCTAAAATCATCTGCTTGGCGGTTTTAACATGGTTTAACCATCTTGAAAAATGTGAGTACGTCAATGGGAAGGATGACATCCCATATATGAATCACCTATGGTTAGCTAATAACCATTAGTCATCATTAATCAACATTAATCAACACTAATGAACATATATGACTCATTATCCCAAATATGAAATGGACAATAATCCGGATCTTTGAAACCACCAACCAGTCATGCTGGAGGACACCATCCGAAATTGAGATCAGATCTGCTTCGTGGTATAGTTACCCCTCTGAAAAATCATGGAGTGAGTGAGTTCGTCAGTTGGGATGATGAAATTCCCAATATATTCCCAATATATTCCCAATATATGGATATATATATATATATCTATATATGGATTATTCCTATGGTTTTTCTATGGTTTTCCTATGGAAAGTCATAATCCATTCATGTTCCAAAGCACCAACCAAAGATGATTGGATCTCCATCTCGGCCTTCCAAAACATCGCCAGGTTCAAGGATTCCACAGGAGAGTCGGCTGTCCTCAGCAGCGACAGGGAAAGCATACAAATCGACATTGTCTGTATATATAGATTAATATTGTCTTGTATGTTACATAATATTATTGTTATATATATATAAGTCTACATATATATAATTCTACCTATATATATATAATTCTACATATATATATACACATACACACTGTATATTGTATATATCGTATCATATCTCACCATGACATATGTGTATACTATATTTTTTGGATTCAAATGACAACTGGTTTGAGTATGAATTGGGGTAATTTTGCAACATAAAGAAATCAATACATCGGAGTTACCCAAGTATCGATCCCCAAGCATCGACACCAAGTTACAACACAGTGATAGAATTCATCAACGCAACAGGGACATACTGGGACTCACTAGCACTCGTAAGACAACTTGATTGCTATTGATTGCTATTGTTTGGACCTTTTCGTAAATTACTTCTGAATGGACTTTCGGTAGAAACAGCAGGCCTACTCAGCAGCCGGAGACGTTCGCAAAACTGCTGATGATCCCGGGTCTCCAAGAGATGGGAGGAGTCAACTTAAAAACAATATAATGCAAAAAGTGCATCGTGGATGTTGAACAATTATATTAATATACGCATATATTTAATATACGAATTATATATATATATAATATATATACATATATGTTTATACATTTACATACTAACATTGTATGTAAACGTTTACCAAAGGGTAGCTGAAACAATGCCATTTGGGGATGATGCCTCAACTCCTGACCATCATTCCAGTGACGGAACTTCCCCGTGAGGTCATAATCAAATTCATCCAAAATTATACAATGTGAGGCCCCCAAGATATAAGTTGGTTTAGATTCGCCCCAATAACTATAGTTATAAAATGTTATAAATACCATAAACCATAGTTATTGGAGTTATAAACCAACTTAGCTATCTTGGGGGCCTCACATTGTACATGATATCCCCATGAATATCCCATTAGTATCCATGTTTAGATGGTTTTCCCAGCTATTAACCTCCATTGATCGAGGAATTCCCCCAACAAAAGACGACAGATTCTATAGATATATCCCCTTTATATCCATTAACTGGTTGATGGTTTCAACCCCTCTGAAAAATATGAAAGTCAGTTGGGATGATAATTCCGGATATATGGAAAAAATGAAATTCATGTTCCAAACCACCAACCAGATTACCGTCGCATTATTTGTCATTAAATCACCGACCGAGGCACCACAAAGGACAGCAAAGGCGAGGGCGGAGCATGGCGTTGGAAGCCCACGTACCTCAGCTTTTTTCTGAAAAAATCCTCAGGTTTATATCCCTCAACATACTGGTTGATATGTTTTCCCATACAACACTGCTTGTATTTACCATGGCATTTACCATACTGATCCATACTGGCTGTGTTATTTCCTTAGTGGTTGTATACTGCTTAGCATACTGCTTGTATACTGGATGATTGTTGATTCAGATATATACTCCCCATTTGTTTTTGTTGGATGGCCATATTCGATGTTTTTTTGGGGTCTGGTACTCAAATTCCATGGAATGAAGGGAGAATCCATACAGGAAAGGCTGGTTTCTACCGCTTAGGTCTTCCTAGAAAGTTATATCACCGACAAAACATGGCCAAAACGTGAGGATTTAGCAGTCAACATGGAACACAAAATCACCATTCTTAGGTGATGTTTTGCATATTTTGCGGGGATGTTCACGTCATTGAACGTGAACATGAATCCCAGCGGTGTTGGGATTCACTATGGTCATGGAGTCTGTCTACCCGAGGGCCTCAAGTTGAAAACTCATGCTGTAAATCCAATAGTAAAGCAGACCACTCACCAGCCACGTATACTTTGTAAAACCAGACCACATTTCTTTGTGGCACTTCTCAAACAGCAATAATATGACAATGTGAGCGGAGGGAATAATTCATTGTTTAACTCAGAGCTACTTTGTACTCAGAGCAGCTACTGGATGAGCAGCGAAAAAATGACGATTCTCAAAATGGTCGATTTTCGCCCATCACATCTAGAGTCTATCGATATCGCAGAACAGCAACGGGCGAATCAACTTGGACCATCTCGAATCTTCGAGCAGCTGACATCCAATGAGTCCACATCTGATGGTTTCCCTATACTGATCTCTGTGGGTTCACCTTAGACCCACCTTAGACCAGAAAACACCGAACCGGGCTTTCCCACGGAGACGAGGAAGGAAGCTTTTTGGAACTGGCGCGGGAGGCAAGGGCCGCTCTGAATAAGTGTGATTATAGGCATTAGAGGTGGGAACATATGTGTGTTCCGCAAATGTCACGGCATCAAAATTCTATGAAATTATAATATATATATATATACAATTTATATATATATATATATATGTATGGGTGTGTCTGGAAATGGGATATACCTTCAGTTATGGCGATTTCATGGGTGCGCTATGTCAAACCTGTGAACCTTCATCATGAGTGATCCTGGGGCTGATCAAACCTGCTTCTTGCCCTGGAGTCAACCAGGCATCCTGGCCCTTTTCAAAGCAACAAAAAAAACAGCCATTGCCAATTTCCCTTGCACAGCGAATGTCGTCCGACCTTTTCTGTGACACATACAAATACTTAGACTCTGGCTCACAAGCTGGTATATTGCACCACTTCTCCCTCACAATTCAGAAGAATTCACCATCATCTAGATCCTTGGACACCGAACAATAATCTGATGAACGTTCTTCCTGCACTGTGCCAATATCGTTGACGTTGATTTTGGATGCAATGCAGATTGCACGCAAATACTGCATACTGTAACAGTATCTGTCGATGGATACCCAAACTGGAAAATTGGCATGAAATCCATATGATATCCATGTGTTTTCCTGGGAATCTGCACATGGATTTTCAAGTTACCCGAAATGGTAACCGTTTACATAACGAACTGGAAAGATCCACCATTTTCTAGCTGGGAAACTCCACTATTTCGACTGGGCCATTTTCCAGTTCGCTATGTGAATGTTTACCAGCGGGTATCCCATTAATAATCCCATTAATATCCATCAAGCATCCATTAATAATCATTAATAATCCCATTAATATCCATTAATCATCCATTAATCATCATTAATAATCCCATTAATATGTTTACCAGAGGCTACAGTTTACCCAGACATAGCTCCATGATATCCCCACGTCCCATTGCACCGGGCCTCTCCCGAGAAAGGTCGACATGCTCCTGACGATTCCAATGGGATGACCTGACCAAAAAATCCATGAAATTCCATAACTTTTGGACCCTGGCCATTGAATCTCTTCGTTAAATCCTAATAATATTAGATGGTTAAATCATGTTAAATCCAACCAATAGAAACAAATTCATGATGCTTGATTCCCCATGTTTTTTCCTCCATTTCTTACCATGTTCGACGATTAAAGCCGCCAACAAACCCCCAAAAAAATGGCCTCCGAAAAGACTCCTCGGCTCCGGGAGCCTGAAACATGAGACACGGGGAAGATAGATAAGATTAATGAGATAATTAAGGTAGATAAACTAGATAAGATAGATAATTAATATAAATATATAGATCAGATCAGATAGGTCAATGAGACAAAAAAATAAGAAAAGACAGGGTAAGATAAGATTAGATTAGATGGATAGATAAATAATATACCTAGACCCCCCAAGTACCCAGAACAAGTGGGACTGTCGAAATAAATCAGTGAGTATAGCCCGACAATCACTCAGGTTTTCCGGATTTGTTTTTTTGTCGATTTTGTTTACTACAAAACGGTCAGAAGTCACTTTAGTTTAAAAAGAAAGAACCTACATTTTCATCTGTACGTAGTTGGGTACGTTCAAAAGAGTATGTATATATATATATTCTACACCTTCAATGCAAAAGGTGCCAGCATGTTTGACCATTTTAGATCACCATTTCAGGTTGCGAGGAGATTAAAATCTGGATAAATATAGTGCATTCCTAAATCCACTGATTATTGTCACATGTTTTTCTGTTAAAGTGGTCAATTAGGGAATATATACCCCACATTTTCAGACTCACCCAAATTGGACATTGACATAGTTGATGATGTATCCCATGAAACCCATATTCTTTACCGGTGAAATCACAATATTTTCCCTCTTCAACTCTTCAACTGGCCCTGAACGTCGCGGCGATGCCGCCTCCCGGAGGCGGTGCTTCCGGTGCTCGCCGCCGGAGGAGCCGATCTAATTGGCTCTGGAGGATCTCAGCGGAAGAGCATGGGGAAAAATCATCCCATGGGGAAATACATCGCCTATAAGATGTAGATATGTCATGATTTGTCTTCCTAGAGTTGAATATAATCATCTAGATTCGTTGATGTATTTAGGTAAATATGACTTTATGTAAATATATGGAGTAATATTTGGATAAGATCAATGCCAATGAATATATTGAAATTTAAGTAACTTAATATAATTCAACATAGGGATATACTCGGGACGTGACAATTCATCTGAATAATTTTTGATGACCTACATGACACAAGGCCAGTAAGGGACAATAACCCATATTATATATCCCAAATGTAAACCATCGTTGTTTTGAGGTTAGTGAGGTCGTTGTGGTTTATATCCAGATACATGTACCTAATGCTAATGCTGGAAGGGAGGTGCATTTCTCCTGCAACTTCGTTGACCTTTTCCAGTCAAAACCAAGCTGCCAACTCCCAGCCGCAATCCAGCAATCCCATCATCCTCGCCATAGATCACCCATTCGGTGCTATATGCACGCCAGCAGGTGCATCATGTTCACAAAAAACTTCCAGCATAGCGAACTTGGCGAGTTTTGGGCACCGCATAGTCATCATAGCGCCTTTGAGATTGGCCAAATGGACGGGCTGGAAACTCCTCATGGACGCAACGAGCTTTGTACACTCATCGTGTGTCGAATATTTACCAACGAAGTTTACTAGAGCGTAAGCAACTGTACGGTGGGACTAAAACTAAGCACCACGGAATTCAAGTAGATGTAAAGGAACGAAGTTGGATTGCCTCAGTTTGTTAACATGAACTTACTATAGCTAAATGAGGTATGATCGAGCTCCTATATCGCCTATACCACCCAAAATTGGCTAATTCATTGTGGTTGGTCAACCTACTTATTCGCGAATCTCATATCCATTGACTTTGTTGGTTGAATTCTCATGTTCGATGGTTAAAACTTAAAACCCAAGTTCCCACGGTTCCTGGCTCAATTTAATCCACCATGATTTGATGGTCATGTCCATGTGTTCTTTTGTTCAATCACAATTTCAGCTCATTCAATCCATTTATCTAAATATCTCATAAATATGATATCTAAATTCTAAGTATCTAATTCAATATCTAAGTATCTAAAAAATCAAAATATTTCATAATTCACCGTTTTTGCTGGTGAAATCCACATTTTGTCAGCTGCCGTGTTGTCACCGTGGCCCCCCTGGCCGCGCCGTCGCCTCTCCCTGCGGTGCGTGGCGCAAGGCACCCACGAAGGGCGAGTCGCGGGGCAGGCGCCGGTCGCCATGGTCGCCATCGCCCTGGGACGGGCAAATCTGGGGCCAGGGGGGATTCATACTCCGTTAATGGATACAATGTGAGACCCCCAAGATATAAGTTGGTTTATAAGCCCTAGTAACTATAGTTATAATTACCATAAACCATAGTTATTGGAGTTATAAACCAACTTAGCTATCTTGGGGGCCTCACATTGTAACTGTTTGGTGGTTTCAACCCAAGTCAGTTGGGATGATTTTCCCATTTTATGGTGGTTTTGGCTGGCATTTAATGGTGGTTTAATGGGATATTATGGTGGTTTAATAGGATCTAATGGGAATCTTAATGGACAACTGGATTGATTCCTTGATTAGACACCTATTTTTGAGGTCTTGATCTTCATGTATCACCATTTTGGTTGGTCCATCATTCATTGTATCAATGGGAAATTCAGGATCCTAAAATGGAGGTACGTTACCATATTTTAGGCCATATTTTGTTGGGATATCCCCTTACACAGGCCTAAATGATAATAGGCCTTATATATGGTAGGTACCTCCAATTTAGGTACCTTGGCCATTGAACTGGATAATGGATGGGATTATAGGATAATTAAGGGGTAATGGAATATCAATGGATAACTGGATAATGTATAATGGTATATCCACTAATATTAGTGGATATTAATGGATTATAAGTACAACTATGGCCCAACTAGCAATCATAAATCATACTCATTGAGGATATACAACTAACAATGAATATAAAGGAGTTATGGCCCAACCATTATAGTCAATATTCTCATAAGGTTGATTTATACTCTATAATGGGATTTAGACACGTATGGCCCAAGTAACACATAAATGGAATTATTTCATGATATACAACCAACTAGTTATAGGAGTTCTGAATCATCCCATTTAATGGATAACTGGATAATGGATAATGGAATATGAATGGATAATAGTTAATGGTATATTCATTAATATTATTGGATTATATTCACAAGAAGCTGAGGAGGCGTTTGTGATGATGTCTGCGATGACTACTATAGAACTGAGCAGTCCAGGCAATGTGTCATGCTATCGAAACACAGCTACAGAGGTTTCTACACAGCTTTGTGCAGAGCTTTTCTTACCGTTCAAATTAAGAATCGCATCCGAGGAAGCCCATTCGCTTCATAGTCATGTCAATTTCGCATTTTTTAGTCCTAGAAATCCAACAGAATATAACGAAACACATGGAAACCTTCCAAACTCTATCATTATTGTTGGGGGACTATAATTACGAATTCTCAAATGCCATTTTGGGAACTATCATTACTAATACAGATTGTTAAATGCCATTTGGGGGACTATATTCACGATATATTCTGTATACTATGTATATATTATATATATTATATTGTATTTATATATTATATATTATATATTATATATTATATATATTTATATTATGTATTATAAACATATTATATATATATATTATATTATATTATATATATATTATATATATTATATTATATTAAATATATATATATATATACATTAAATATATTATATTTATATATTATATATATTATATATATTATATGTATTATATATATTATATATATTATATATATTATATATATTATATGTATTATATATATTATATATATTACATATATT
>Ga0126342_10007273_pt1 | contig 19756 bp, 15 predicted proteins | sample Cyp1metagenome_FD_92528 | JGI IMG/M metagenome (GOLD analysis project Ga0126342, IMG submission 92528) | Coral microbial communities from Lord Howe Island, Old Settlement Bay, Australia - Cyphastrea 1 metagenome | ecosystem: Host-associated > Invertebrates > Cnidaria > Coral ... | reverse complement strand
TTTCCCGACTGGAAATCACAGATTGACAGCTGTTTCCAAGTTACCCAGCAAAGTAAAACGCAATGGCGGGTTTACGGGGTCCCTGGTTTTGATGCAGAAAATAACTTTGCTGAGAGCAAACGAAAAAAGAAAATTAGAAATTTACAAAGAAAAAAAGCAAACATGTTTACACAAAAAGTAGTCAAAAAAAAATCTAAAATTCCGCTAAGCAAAAGCAAGTAATGGGTGATGATAATGATAATGGTAATCTACTGTTCATCCATTCATTCTTTGACAAACCATGAGTTCTAGTGGACATTCGTGATGGTCCCATCCTGGAGCCAGCCGGATTGAAAAATCCTTCCCTTTTTTGGGGGTCTGATCCCATAGTGGAGATCCAGAAAAAATGTTGGGGATCTATCTATTTTCAAGATGCATATATATCTATCAGATCTATCTATCTATATGGATCTATCTATTTTCTTGGGGATCTATCTGGTTCTGATCTTGGTGATGAAAATGGTGATGTACCCTGAATCTTCAAGATGCTCCCTCAGCATCAAGGTGAAGGTCTTGGAGGGTTTGAACTTGGACATCCCTGCCAGTGCCTCGGAAAGCCGCTGGGTTTCTTGGGATGTTTTTGGTGGATGGTGATCTCCAAAAGATGGACATTTGGGTCACTGATCACCAGGGATACCCTCTGGTAAACATACAAAAAACTATGGTAAATCACCATGCTATTAATGGGTTCTATGGCCATTTTCAATAGCTATGTTAGTTTACCAGAGGGTATCTGGATTGGTGGTTTGATGAGTGAGCTGGCAAATGATGGCTAGTCGTCAGTATCACTTGACATTCGTGGGGACAGGTTGCCACCAGCCATCATGCGGACACTTTCCATTGAACGACATACATAAAATTCATGGGATAGACAGCCATTTTAAGCGGCTATTTTTGTACTAAAAATGGAGGAATCCATGGTTCTGACCCATTCCCATTTACTTTTTTGGGGGTTTTATTCTTGATGGAGGAATCCATGGTTCTGACCATTCCCAAAAAAATGGAGGAATCCATGGTTCTGACTATCCATGCTTATTCACCCATTCCCATCCTGATGTTTGTCAATCATAATGTTTATTGTGTATCGGTATTTCTGGGTTATCCCCGACTTCCCAGAATGATGGGAGCATCGGCAGGAAACCTTTCGATTTCATGGCAATGGCTTAAGCCATGTTTTCCTGTAGATTCCCCCATCCGTTGATAAGTGATAAGTACAAAAAACCATCGTAATATACCATCAATAGTATGGTATTTGGTAATATCTGGGTCAACCTTGGTTAGATACGAACTAGTGCCTTAATCTGTTGCTATCAATGGTAAGATGTACGAACGAGCAAATAGATTTTTTGCCAGGTATCTAAGATTCACTGGGAGTAATACACCATGAGTATATCATAGTATAATCATTACAACTATATGTCCTCTACAGTATTTGGTAATAGCCATCAATAGCAATATACTATCAATAGTTACCATATAGTGTCTACCATTCACCATTCATTGGTATGTGGTAATATTAATAACATATAGTTCATCTACCATATTTGGTTTATAGTTCATCTACCATTTGGCGTCAACATTGCTATTATATAATCTACCATCAATTTACTAACATAGTGCCAATGCTGGTAACCACTAATCATTAGTTCATCTAGTATCTAATGAACTATACCATTAATAACCATACTAGTTCATTAGATATTCATAGTAGTAATTAATAGTACCATAATAATATACCATGAGATGTTCATTAATAACTATACTAGTTTATAACAGTACCATTAATAGTTCATTGGTTAGTTGCCGTGTTGTTCTGAAATGTGCCATGAGTTCCCGGTGCCAAGGCCAAGTGGTAGCCTTGGTTGGCCCTTCAGGCAATGGCAAGAGCACTGCCACTTGGATCCGATGTGGTGCAGGTTTTTGGGTGAGTTACCCAAGCGAAATAAAGATGAAATTCAACCAACTTAATGGGGTTTAATGGCGCTTAATGGAACTTAACAGGTTTCCTTGGGAGCGGTTACTGGAGTTCATGGGGTTTACGAACTGGTTTCCATACTACTTTCTTGAAGGAGTTGAAGAATCTCCAAATCCCTGGCCTCACCCACAACTCCATCTCTCGCGTCGCGTTTTGAACAACGCTTATGGCATCCAGCTACTCGCCACTGCGCGCAGCTCAGCTGAAGCTTCAACAGCCAAGAAGGCACAAGAGGAGAAGCCAATTCGCGAGATGGCGAACCTCGTGAAGAAGAAGAAATCGCATGAAGAGGATGGCTGCGAACATCGTGAAGGTTCGTGGAAGGTGAGTTTGGCCAAAAGTCCACATCTTGGAGGGCATTTTGGAGGGCATTTTCCGGAAGTTCAATTCCGCGTTGGAGGCGACTTCAGGTCCAGAAACTCTCAGTTCTTCCAAGAGGCCGGGGAGTTCGACTGAAGCCGGTGGGGCTTCCTTTCTTTCAGTGAGATCGGATCTCAGAGTGCACTCACATCACCACTGTAGATATAACCAGCATAACCCTAGCTATTGGAATTATACACTAACTAGCTAACTATTCGGCACTACCCTGTAAAGGTGGAACTCAACCGGCAAAAAATGTTGATGTACCTTGCTATAACAGTAGTTGTTTGGCAACAAGCATTTATGTTGGTGCCAGGAAGAGATAATGATGGTTGAAGTCAAGAACACTCATTGTGGTTTTGGGATGAAAATTGTTTGGTAATTGAAGACATTGCAAAACCACTGCAAAACCGCAGATGTTGGTCGCTTTTGGTGTTGAACTATCTCATTTCGGGGTAATCTCTTCCCTCCAATATGAGACACCCTCAAGCACTTGAATTGTAGTGGATCCATTAATCGCTTGGGGTCCCAAGAATTGTCGATATGTCATATTGTATTCTCATTGTTTGCCTGTTTTAATTTTCTATATATATATATTCAATCTGTTTGGGAATATCCCCGGATATCCCCATTTGCAGTTCTACAAAATCCATGAACATCTGGTTATATCATGGTATACCCTTTTTTGACCGTAAAAAAACCCTTGTCTTTTCGATGAGTGAAAAGAAACATGAATCCTCCAGTATTCCTTCGATGATATTCCCAGTAGTATACCTATGTGATATTTTGCTTACAGTTATGCACTTATACCCCTTTTTTGGATTGCTCAATCCCTATTTTGTTGGAATTTCCATAATTATACCCCTCTTGTTGCTGGTGAAAACTCGGATGTTGTATTCCCATTTTGCTGGTATATTATCCCCATATAGTGTTATTCCATTCCCAGAAATATATCATATACCATAATATTGCCAGTAATTCCTCACCATAATGTATAACCATAATATACCCATGATACTGTGGATGAAAGAAATCCTGCACCACCTTGGATGGTTGAAACCCTTTAAATAGTGGGAGAAACTACCTATCAACTGGTGCAGGATTTCTTCCACCCCTCCATTGCCAAACAGCGCTGTTTCACATTAGGTCATCTCTTTGATCAAGCGGCTCTACCATGTCTCAGCAGCTGGGCGATGGTGTGGAATATCATATGGTTCTAGCTCCAAAAAGGATGGAAATAGCGGTAAAATGGTGGTAAAACCCTGGTGAACCATGGTAAAATGTGGTGAAATCCTATGACGCTAGTGATATATCGTGATATATCTGACATTTGCAAGCCAAAAAGGATAGAAGTGGGTAAAATCCTGCTAAACTCGTTATAAATGAAGCTGGTCAGCCATTCTGCATCTTTTTTCGGCATGACAACCATTGGCGGATCAAATGCCATTGCCTGAGGCTGGTGAGATTCTGCTGGATGGAATTCCCATTTGGCATCTCGGTAAGGATCAGCTGCAGGGTGGGGATTGGACCTACCTTAGCACCAGTTAAACCCAAGCAGTCTTCAGATATACCGGCATCCCCACACTTGGGACCCCATTCAGAGCAGGGCCATGTCGGGTTGCAACGCTAAATGCCAAAGCAGGGCCATGTCGGGTTCCATGTTAAGGCCCCGGTAACAACCCTTCCTCCAAAGGGCCGAGCCGTGTGAGGCAGTACTCCCACTGGCACTTCCATCAAGTTGTGTCCATCGTGGGACAGGCGAACAGAGCCGATTGGAACCGGTGCTGGATGTAACCTACAATCCTTGGTGCCCTAGTTTGGAATCGCTGAGTTGGTGAACATAAACAAAGACATTCACCGGTAGGACATCGCTGAACGAAGGGATCACCCCTATCTCACTTTCACCAGACTTGAAAGTAATAAGTGGGGTACGGATTGTGAGTTCTTGAAATTGCCATTTAGGGGTATGCACCTTGTGACACACCTAAACAACCATCCAAAAATAGCAAGGTTCTGGGTTTGGTGCTGTTCTTTCTGGTGCATCTGAGTGAATCATCCAGAAAAAACGCCTTGGGGTGATATGTGTTGTTCATGGGGTTGTCTCAAATGTTTGGAACCCTATGAAAAATCGCATGGCTCAGCTCATGGGCGGGCTTTGGCCCCTAAAATCGCCATCTGTGAAATTGAAGCTCCTTTTTTGATGTGAAATAAGCTTCAAATCATCTTGTTGGTTGTATATTATATAGAGAGTGTGTATATATATATATATAGTATATCCACCATCCCTGTTCTGCTTTTGCCCCGGCAAAGTGGTGCCCTCCCAGTTTTGTTTTGTACGAATACAACAGTTATTGGACTTATGTAGATCCCAACTTATGGAAAACCACCTATAAGTTAGCTTACAAACTCCATCCACTACCCTTAAACCTCCATTAAAACCACTCTTTCGGTGGGATTTGGCACCTTTCCCGGGCATCAAAAAAACCCTCCAGGAGCCAGTCCTCTTCGCCCGCAGCATCCGCGAGAACATCTTGCTGGGCCTGGCGAATCCCAAGGAGGTGGCCGGGAAAGCCATTCCCGCCAGTGCCGTGGCACATCGTGGCCCCGCGGTGGACCAACAAGGCCAAGAAGGTACCCCAAAATCCAACCTGTTTGAACATCATCTCGACAATTCTTTCATGGACAGTCACATGGTTAGAGCACTACCCTCTGGTAAACTAACATAACTATACATAACTATGGAAAATCATCATTTTTCAATGGGTAAATCAACTATTTCTATGGCCATTTTCAATAGCTATGTTAGTGTACCAGAGGGTAGCCGTGAACGCCCAGAGTTCAATGACATTCGCATGATATTCAATAGTTTAAGTAGAACTTCATATCAGGGTGATTCTCTATGATGTTCATTTACCATATTTCATCATGATCTAAAACGTGAACATCAGTGGGGTTGTCACAAAAATGTTGGGAAAAGCTCAAACTTGGATTGCCTTTGATGGTGTTGAACATCGTTCTCTCTGTAATTTGCTGGGTGTAGTTCATGTCCAGACACACCCACATGACCCTCAAAAATGCTTCAATAGTTCAGGTACGATCTTGAAAAGCCTCCATAGTTTTGAAATGTCTTGAAAATGTTTTAAAGTCAACAAAGGGGATCAATGTTTTGATGACAGCATCAGTTGGAACATCCATGGCACAGAACCACCACATCATCCCTTTTTCACCAAAAAACATCCACGGCACGCCGCACGCCGCGGTAGCAAATTGCAAGCGGTTAGACCATGAATGATGGTCTTGGGATAAAAAGCCATGGTCTTGGAATACATAAATACCATGAATTAGTATGCCTAGAATTTCAATTAAATCATGAATGATGGTCTTTTGAATCATACAAGCCGTCTTGGGATACCCCAACATTTCAGCGACCCAAAAAGACGTCCAAAAATCTCAGGTGACGTCAATGTGAGCGAGGATGAGATACGAGACTTTGCGAGGAAAGCGAACGCCGATGATTTCATCTGCCGGATGAATCAAGGCAGATGGATGGGTTGATCGGAAAACCAATGGACATAAATTGGGCATAACCAGGTAACGACCACAGGTTGGGATACAACATCTCTAACTATTGATCATTATAATATATATATATATATACATCGCCACTTAATATGTGGATGGTTGATGATGATGATGATGGTGATGATGATGATGATGATGGTGGAGTCCGTGTAATTCATGGACTTTATTGGTAATTCTAGTGAAATAGATCCTGTAACATCATATAAATATGTTTTTAGGCGATAACCTTCTGGGGTTGGGATTTCACCAACAAAAATGAGATTCCATCAAGAATGTGATGCTACAGCCAGTGGGAAACTGATGAGTTACGGGTGGTTCAATACCTAAATGGTCGTCATAAAAATAGGGAGGAAGATCATAGCCATCAACACTGGAAATGGGACCTTGTGTTTGGCCCCAAGAAGACATGACGACAGCCACAAGCCCCCTGCCAACCCGATTTTTGTAGCCAAAGACGTCTGAGATCCACAGTCTTTCTCTGTGCACTGACACGTGCATGAATCAACTGTGTAATGGCACATCCTTTCCCGGTCACTACCTATTAATCACAGCCTTCAATAATGAGGCAATGGAAAGTTTGTCTTGGAGTGCCGTGGGGTTATCAAGCCTCTTCCAGATCCGGCTTCTGGCAAGACATGGGAACTTCAACTGGTTGCTTCCAACATTCCGTTTGTGACTGGGGTCAGCAAAATGTGGGCATGTCATTGTTCCAGAACAAGGAAGGCAAGTGGCGCTGGAGCTTGAAATGAACGTCTCCGAGTCCGACAGTCCGACCCTGGCTCTGCTAGCATTGCTCTTGGCCCATCTCCACCGGTTTGACACCTGCGAAAGAAGGAAACATGGCAAAGGGTTAATAAAAACATTGGCATATGGCTGGTAGATTGCTCCTATACTCTATAATAAATTGCTGTGTTTCCCAGTCGGTCCCAGATCCTCAAAAGTAAGAACCGTGGGCTCACAAGGGAGTCAGGTAACAAAGAGGTCTTGGCAAGTTCGAATGTTGCAAGGAGGTTTGTCGGCTGTGGCGGACACCAGGACTCACAAGTTGGGGTTCTCTTGGTCACCAGAAGTTTCCATGGGCGAAACTTCCGCGATCCAAAATCGTCAATTTGTGATTTTCCAGCAAATCCAGATCCCCAACACAACACCTGGTAATTGAAACCAGTACTACACAATGGGCAGTGTGATTGTCGCTCCTGGCCAGAAGCTTTTCTTCATGTTCAAAATCCTTGACCTGCTGAACGCTGCGAGATCATCATCCAGACATCATCCATGGCTTCAAATGCTCTCTATGTGTATATGTTCCATCCCTAAATATTAGATCCATTTTTTTTACAGTAAGATGATAGCTCAAACAAAAGCATGGCGGAAAGAATCTGGTCGAGTTGAATTGTCAACCAGATTGGTGCCTGAACGCCTGAACCTTTGCCACCGCGCGGGCTTTTCGGTGCAGGTTATGATGCCCTGGTGGGTGAGCGCGGTGTGCAGCTTTCAGGAGGTCCGTCCAACTTTTGCGAGGATCTAACCAGCAATGGAAATATCATGAGGATACAGGGGTCCCGTTCGTTGTTGCGTTCAGTTGCCTTAAAAGTGGAGAATTCTATGGTTTATGGCACATTTAATTATAGTATTCATGGGGTTTATAAGCAAACTTGTAGCAGGGGCACCATCCTGTATAGTCTGGATTAATTATAATGACCTCACTGTGACATCACTGGATGGTTGACAAGGGAAATCACGCAGTAATGATGCATTTGTTCTGGTTAGTAAATTCGTCTAATTCGGCCAGATATGATGGAATATTCCATATATATATATCTATACATACATAATTGTGGAGGATTTAAACCATAAACTATCCATACTTGGGATTTGTCTAAAATCACTGGTGAAACGCGGTGATTCAGCTGACCCTTTTTTGGGGATATAACCAACCAACAGTTGGTGGGGATATCATCAGGACTACAACATGGTATATAGCGAAGAATTGAGGAGCACCCATCGATAATTGGGGGGGTTCTGATGACATATCGGTTGTAGAATAGGCATAATTGGGAATAATACTCGTCTAAACTCTAGCGGAAATGTTGGAAAAGCGAATCTTCACTATCTTCATGGAGATTCACTTTTCTTTCTTCATGTAGATTCACTGTTCTATCTTTTTGGTGGATGACCATAAGTTTCGCTCCTTGTCATGATCACCAGGGATGATCACCAGTCATTCTCCATGATCGACATCGCCCGTTGTCCCCCGGTTGTAAATGGTGTATCCCAGCTGTGGGACTTAGCAGCTACGATTACTAAACAATATGCTGCATGTCCGGAGGGCTTCCCACTGGACCAGACAGGAAAACCCAACCAGAGTGACAATTCTTCGCGACTTGATAACTTCATCAGGATTCCAGCCACTGATCACAAAGTCCGTCACGAAAAATTGCTCCACCAACTGGATCACCAAGTTGGAAAATGGTAGACAACGCCTCAACGTAGATAAACCAATGTTCAAAGAGGACAAGGAGATGTTCGAAAGGAAATACTTCTTCGAGAAGCAGAAGAGGTACCCCAGAACGGTCATGAAGGGGCTATATTTCCAGAACTTAGACGCAGCCTTTGAAAACGCCCTGAATGAAGACGAGAACACACGAAGATGAACAAAGTCTGGAAAAGCGCACGGTCGCATTTGCAGGCAGCCCTGCCCCTTGTGGCCTTGCTCCACATTGTTCCGTCGGGTGTGTTTTGGCCGAAGCCTTTTTTGGGTGATTTCCCATTGAAAATCTACCATCTATGAACACTTTCCTGAGGAAACCCGGGGTATCCAGGTCAGAAGCAGCGCATTGCCATTGCACGGGCGCTTGCCAGGCGGCCAAAGGCCAGGTTCTCACTGTCGAATCGCTGATCACTGATTTAGGGGACAATAATGATTTATAGCCACTTAAATGGTTGATATGTCATATGAATATTACATGGTTTATCCAATATTTCATGTGAATATTATATGGTTTATGCAAGGTAGGGGGGCCTAGGTTTTGTTTATTGAACCCATTTGGCTGCTATATCTACCATTAAAAGAAGTTTGTCTGGTTATGTTCACCAAGTTAGCTATCGTTTGGAGGCTCCACCCTATAATATAGAACAATGATGAATATGATGGAATCATGCGTGGAATCGAAATGTCTGGTGGAAAAATCAATTTTTATCTATTTGATCATTGGCATAATATGGGAATGAAATGGGAATATAGCTGGTTTCTTAAATTGGAGACCCCAAAACCCATCAACATTATTCTTTTTTAGTACTTTAGAATAAGCCGTGGTTTGCACAGACCCCAATTTAGAGAAACACCCAAGCGCAGAAGTTCGTCATCAGGATCTCAACTTGTGGTGACCGTTCAATGTCCAGATCCGGAAGGTTTCGCTGTCGGTCGGCCTTGTCAAGGAGAAGATGGACGAACACGCTACGATGGACTTGCCACAGAAGTATACTGTGTGGCTTGATTTGATCATACCTGCAGTTTTTTGTGGATAAAATCAATGATTTTTTACTATAAACCACATTTACTACGATACAGCAGAACATATCCGATCTGCTGACTCCGACGGCAGTGAGGCAGGCATTCATTGGACGAGCGGCGAACCTGACGTCAATTTCAGGGTTCCATCCATGGAGCGGACATCAAAGTTGGACTTTCATTTTTGCGAATTTGTAGCTTAGCCAGGTGCAGGGATACTGTTTGAAGGTCCCAAATTTCGGACCCCCGCCCCCGTTATTTTGAAAGCCGTGTCTGGTCTATATCTCGTTTATGTTGGTTTAGAACCCCATTAAGACCTGATTTCACCAAGAATGTCGTGTTTTTTACCATCCCATGGTATTTAATACATCACCCGTTTTGTGCTGGTTATTGCAGAATCAGGATATCTAAGATTGGTTATGATTATGGTAAAATTCATGGTGACTGTACCAACCATGTTGTGGATGTCAGGATTGGTTCACAACCCCCCCATTTCCCAATGATCGCCGGTCGAATCATGGTCGAATCCGAATCCCCATCTCTCCAATGGCTGGTAGAGTCTCATGGAATTGACCATGATAACTATGATATGATAATCAGTTGGGATTGTCCAACTTACAACCCCCCCACTATGAGAATCAGGTTTTCCATGTCCCCATGATATTCCCATGGGTTGTTAGTGATACCCCTATGTTCGATGGTCAAAACCCCATAATTCCTGGCTTATCCCATCTATAAATAGCTGAACTAGGTATGGTTATTAACCACTTATTAAGTTTCATGGGTTACTGCCCATATGACTCCCATCTTATGCCCATATCATTATTCCCATATTATGCCCATGATATGATTAATATATATATATATATATATATACTACAATGAGTTATATGATGACTGTGTACCATTACACCATTATTGACTAATTACAGTAAATATATATTATTACTTACATACTATATACATCATTGCTGATTACTATAATTAGCCACCATTATATAATATTACTATACATTACACCATTATAATCATACACCATTATAATCACTTATTAACCACCCAGTTAAGTTTAATGGTCTATTCACCACGATTCCCGTATTATGATGCACTTATTAACAAGGTATATGTTGGTTGATAGCTATGGTTATTCACCTTTTATTATGCCCACTTATTACTATAATTATTGCTAGTAATAGACCATAGGCATGATATTATGTGATGGTTATATCCATGATTCTATAGTATATGGTCATTCTTAACCATGGTTATTAACCACTTATAATACCATGACTATTCCCAAATTATGCCCATGATATCTTCTCATTACGTACACTCCAGGTGCTGCTGCTGGACGAAGCCACCAGTGCATTGGATGCGGAATCGGAGCAACAGGCCACGACTTCGTCGATGACGAAAGCCATGTATTTCTTGGGGGTTTTACCCACCCAAAGTGCTGGAAAAGTTGGGATGTTTACCTACCAAAAGGGTGAAAATACTGGATTTGACAGACAGAAAAATTGTGAACTCAGAAAAATGGTGGATGTCATGAGGAGAAATTGTGGTTTGACCAAAATGTGGATTTAACTCATCAAAATGTGCGATTTTATTTACAAAAGTCGGGATTTCCATGGCGAAATTATGGATGTTTTCCAAAGACGGAGACTCACCCTGGTGCGTAAGAGTGATAAGAGATTGGGATGTTAGAATTGATTTCAAGGGTTTTACCCTCTGGTAATTTAACATAGCAAACTGGAAAATCACCATGCTATTAATGGGTAAATCCACTATTTCTATGATAATTTTCAATAGCTATGTTAGTTTACCAGAGGGTAAGTGTCAACATTCTGGGGCTATACTTGACACCTGATAATTGGTTGATGGGTCCTTGCGAGTCCTTGCGGGGTAGCCTACCCTTCATATTGGTTGGGGATTATCATACTCCATGACCTAGGAATCACCTGTTTCATTGTGGGGACATGTGTTTTTCTGACACTGCTCACTTGAAGAACTACGGGGAAGGAACCATTTGAATGGGGAGAGAGTGTCCATTTCCCAGCTATGAAAACCAGGGTGCCCGGTTTTGATCCATACCCATACCTTGAAACTTTCACCAACAAAAATATGACGCCCTTCGATCGGAACTAATTAGTGATTTCGCATAGTACTTTTCCGCTCCGAAGAATTTGGTGATGTCACCAGCAATCACGCAGAACCACAAACAGGGGCCATGAAACAAGGGAATGCTGCCAGCAACAATTGAATCCTTTGTATTTTCCATCCCTGAAAACGGAATGCTGATTCAAAGTGACTCATAAGTTTGGATGGATTGAAACCGATTAAATTCCGGGTCAGAAACTATCGAGTCGAATCAGCGTCACAGAGCAGCGTCACAGAGCAGCGTCCGGAATCAACATCCAAAGGTTCGGATCAGCGTCGCAGAATCAGCGTCAAAGACGATCCTGGGTCAACATCGCGGATAAATGGTCAGGATGGTCGGGATGGTCGGGGTAGTCCGCAAGGTTGCCATCTATACCGTCCCGATCCAACCCGCACCCGATTGAGTCCATGAGCCAGAAAACCGACAGCAATGGTCTGGCGGGTTCCCAGTGTCTAGAGGGAACGCCAAACAAACAGCATGACCAATCATTGCCAAATATGAACGGGGTTATCAACGAACATCCAAATATGTAATATGTACTGTAAAAGAAGTTTTCCAACTGGAACATGTTGCTCTTGTTCTATGAGAAAGTGCCTTTTGAGGTCTGTTTTGTATTGAATTTCTGCCATGAACCACCCGTTTCACGCTCTGGCACTGAAAACACTGGCAGGTGCAACGTGCCATCGACGGAATGATTCAGGAAGGCTGGGCCGTGGAATTCCCATGTTGCACGGTGAAAGTCATGATATGAGGGTATACTGCAAAGTGGGGCCCCCTAGATAGCTAAGTCGGTTTTTAAGTGGCTGAATTCTATGATCTATGGTGGATATGGTATAAAAACCAACTTATAACTGGGAGGCCCCATCCTGTGGTAATATTATGGAGTTAATGGGATATAATTTAAAGTGGTATATATGGCGATATACCTTTAATTTGAATTGAACCATCGAAAATGTACATTCAAACCACCAACAATATAGGGGACTGAACCAATAGATGATGGAAATGGGTTTGTGTCAGAATGTGCCATACCTAAAATGCCTTTGTTGTTGGGGAACACCATGAGGCATGGTTCATGTGGGCTCCCCAGTTCGAGACAACGGAAAAGGGAAACAATTAGAGATTTTTTCTAGAGCCAACATGATTTGGATTGCATCAAAATTGATCACAATAAGGATAGAATTGTCTGCTTGCTTTGGAACCCTGTCAGATTGCAAGGAGGTAAATAGATCCAAATTTGTTTCCCTGCTAATAGGGTTGCCCAGAGTTTCTCCTGGAATGCCATCCCTATTATTAACCCCACTAAAGGTCCATTGGAACTGCCATGGAAATCTCATGGAAATTTCATCCCATCATCCCTGCCCGGTACAGGTTGCATGACGGTGGTGATCATCGCCCACCGCCTTAGCACCGTGAAAAACAGCCACAAGATCTGTGTGATCAAAGGTGGACAGGCCACTGGAGAGGGGTTGATCCGGTGAGCAACATCAGTTTTTTCTTTCCTGTGGGGAACCTACATATACTAGTAGTATACATATATACATATACACATCTCTATTCATTTGCTGTATATACAGCAAAAACGTATATACATTCATACCTGCGGCACATCCCAGTCTTCCAAGCTCAACCGTAGTTGCATCGCTCAGGTGGTGGAAGAGGGAACCCACGAAGAGCTGCTGAAGCGTGGAGGGTCCTACTTCCAATTGGTTGAATGTCAGCTGAATGCTGGCGAACAAAGCAGTGGAAAAATCAGCGGCAGAGTTGCTGGTGAATTTTCCAGAAAGACGAGTGGTTGGTAATCCAAGCTGGCTTTGGAAAAAACGGAAAATTTCCATTCATCGATGGGTTTTCCTACAGCTAGGCCTGTCGTGGATGGATGTTGTACTGTTTTTTTCATTGAAGAAAATGGTTCTATATCTGGAGGTTTCCTAAAATGGTGGTACACCCAAATCATCTCAAATTAGACCATTTTAGTACTGAAACCCATGGTTTTGGGTGTAACCCATTTTAGGAAACCCCCAATATATGGCTGAAGGAAGAACAAAATGGCACTTAACGATTCATGATGCTGAGCTCAACTTGTCACTATTTTGTCATATGGTATTTACAAACTATGATGATGGTCTTTAGCCAAATGATAAAGACCCTTCATATGTAATCACCTACGACCGATTGTTCAGGACATGTTAGCATAGTTCACTGGAAAATTACACATACTATCAAATTGATACAAATTAAATATGTCCTTGATAAATTGAATGATTCACTGGATAATTGGCTAAACGATTATTTTATTTTTAACTTTCACTCAATTGGTTGAAGGGAAAATCTATATACAGAAAACTATTGTCTTCACTATAAAATGTAGGGGTTTCTGTAAATTGTCCCTTCAACCAATCCATTGATCCTCATATTGCGGGTATATCCCTATATAAATCCGGATCTTTGTTGGCTACCCTCCAGCCATTTCGAATGGCTATGAAAAATACCATGGCTCGCTCTGGTAATCAAACATGGCTAGCTGGGGAAATCCCCGAATTGATTACCGGTACATCCCATAATGGTCCCTTACTAATATAGTAATATTATATATAGTACCATTATATTACTATATTAATAATATCATATATCCCTATAATATAATAGTCCCAGTAATATTCGTATATAGTCCCCGTGATATACCCTTGATATCCCCATGAAAATTGCTGCTTATATCTCCTATAGAGGCACATCTTCCCACATAATGGGAATTAACTGAACACCATGGGAATTTAAGCAAAATCATTGGGAATGAAAAATGCTATCCCATCAATCTCATTAATGAACTCCCATTTAATCCACCATAAACCTACATGAAATATTAACATAGACCCTGAGAATCACCAATTTCACAAACGAATCTTCCAACTCTTATCTGCCAGGGTCTATGTTAATTTACTGGAGGGTACATGATGAGATAAGATATATTGTTAGTAATGGCAATGATATATATGTGTATACATAATTATACATTAAACTATATACATATATATTAAACTAAATGATTTTATATGGTTATAATTTAAACCAAACCATAAACCATAGTTAATTCAGCCACAACCATAGCAACTGAACGCGAACTCCAAAACCTCCGAGGCTCCTGCGCCCCGGTTGCAGCTCCCAACGGGCGGTGCACTCGGTGCTGACGGCCAGTTTGGCTCGGGACACCTGGGGACCACCTGCTGTGGAAACGGTCCACCGGTGTTTTTGGAACGGGTCAACCGGTTAGTAGACTGAGATAGCTATGGAAAATCCACGATGTTTCATAGGTTTTGTTATTTTTGTGTAAGTCAGCTATAAATAATCCATGTTCCATAGTTATCTTAGTTGACCTGAGAAAAATCGCGGGGACTTTGACAAGCAGAATGCGTTTTATAATGGCTAAGAATGGTTAATACTTTGGATTAAGAAAACAGAAGTCTGATGGATTCACTTCACTTGGGGTGCGGGATTATCTTTGTGGATTCCCTGCTCGTTGATGATTGTGGGGGGGTTAAACTGGAATAGATATGTATACATATATATATATACATACACTATAAATATTATTATAGCCAACTACAGATATGTATATACATAGATATATATATATATATATATAAAAACTATCATTCCATTAGTATATACCATCCAGTATATATAGACTGGAAAGACAGCGGGTTTCCAGTCCACTGCGCAAATGGGTTTGGAACATGAAAATGTAGGAAGTCCGTCACCACTTCAGTTGTTTCACATCCATATAATTGAACTGCAACTATGCGTGTAACTGGGGATTTCAAAGCAGAAGTCAATGGTAAATGGAAACGGCGGGATTTGCCAACCATGGGAATTTCATGGGATGTATTGGCATGTGGGACCTATATTTTTAAGATATTGAGGCAATAATTGGCTTAACAATGGGGTTTAATATCACAGGTGATTTGATGGGCTTTGATAACTAGATTGATACTGCCAGCACTGGGTTTGGTGCCTTTTTTTTCACGTTGAAAACTTACCCCGAAGCCCCCCATGGCTTAGAACTTCAGTTTCCTGTTGAAAATTGCCATGACCGGGGGCCTACACCGTTTTGAGACAGACCAATTTTCAGGCGATTGTACCAACTAAAATTGGATATGTCGAAGCGATTTCGTGAGAGAGAAGGTGCTTTGGGCCCATTGACTGGGGTATATATTATGAGGATGACCCCCGTTTTTGTTCTTTAGCTTCCTGTCAACAAGGTGTTTGGGTTTCCAAAGCCGTTCTGGTCCAGTGCTACTTCTTCCCTTGCAAGCTACTTCACCAATGACAACCTCGGATCACAGCCATAGTTTGTGCGGTTCCATCGTAAATACTCATTGAAATGACTACCCCTCTATAAAGCAGTGGAATGATGTTAGACCCCGGCGCTGAGGTCAATGATTATCTGCGCCTTCAGAATGCCTTGCGGATCTATGCCGAAAGGCGCCGAAGTTGGGGAAGCAACAAAAATGACGACTTTGGTTGAATTACTGGGATTTTATATCTACAAATGCTGGTTTTCCCATGAATATGGATCTCGGATCCCCCTTTAGATCGGATCTTGGAAATTCAACTTCCACAACGGCGCCACAGGTTCGGCCCGATTGCTGAGGTGCCAGGGCACCTGGTGGCCCCGGGGATCGCCACACAGATGCTGGCAGGGGATAGGTCAATATGTGCAGCGCCAAACATCCGACGAAAACCACCGCCCGCTGTGAAAAACCTCGCCAGGTGGGAATGCATTGGAACTTAGACAAGGCACGGCCAGTAGATTTCACTGGCTTCAAACGTTGGAGTTTCAACATGTTTAAAGCACCAACGATGAATATAAACCGATAAGCTGCTGATAATCCCCAAGAACTGATGCTATCCTCAGAACGGCTTGAGTCTGGATTCAAAGGTCGAGAAAAAAAATCGAAGAAAAAACCGAAGATCTTCAGTTTCTCGGATGAAAGCTTTGAAAATTGTCAATGAATCTACGGTTGATGAATGAAATCCTTCAATTTTGTTGCTGATATCCCCATGTTCATCCAGAGACATCCCTCTGTTGGCAGTCAAGCCGCTATTTTTTCTCGTTCCTGGACTCCTAATATAACATGAAATCATCAATTTTGAGTGAAATCCTCATTTTGGTGAGTAAAATCCACATGTTGCCATGTTTCACAGCATTTTCATCCTCTTCCCAGACCTTGGTGGCATCAGCTCAGGACCTGGGATGGTGCCTTCATCGAATGAAGAAAATTCTGATGGATGTTTCATGGATGTAGAAAAAAATCATCATTTGAATGAATCATGGAGATTGTTTATATGTTTCATGGCTGTGTTACGAGTGATTTTTTGACATGAATTGGGGGTTCATCCTGGCCCTTTGCCACACACCGAACTTTCAAAGTTGACCCAGCATGGAGAGATGTTTCAGAAATGGATGGTTTGAGACAGAATAGCTGATGCTACCATCCAAAGCGGTTATAGAACTAACAGTGATGGATTTGATGATTTGTCCTTTTCTTTCGTGGCTTCCTTTTGCAAGCCACATCGATTTCAGGTTGATGCACTCTATAAGCTTCACAACTCACAGCTTGAAAAACAACGCGGTTTAGTGATTAAAAAAAACAAAAGTCTCAAGTTTCATCAGTCCATATGACAGCCAGGCTTGACACAAAAGTGCGATCATCCCGCATCGTCACAGGAGGGATCCTCCATTCGGAATGAGCAATGCGACTTGGCACAGACCCATGGCTGACCCTAAGCGATGCTTAGTAAAGAGAATCAATGACTGTACTTTGACCAGACGCTTAGTCAAATTTCCAAGAAAATTCACCTTAGCTATTGAATGTCATTGTGAGCGAACATATATATATAATTATACATATACATACAGTTTATACATATGTGTATTCATTACCATCCTCAATTTGACTCTTGTTTACCAGGGCGACGATACCTTGATTGACAGTCACTAATATAGCACCATGATTGAGTGCATAAGTATTTTAATGATGAAAATAATGTTCAAAATATCATCATGATAGTCATACTGGTTTTGATCTTTCCCCCCTCATTGGGTTTATTTTATGAGAGGAAGTGTGTAACCCATTTGCGTGTTTATGCGGCTGAGTAATAAACCTACTCAAACCATTCACATTGAACTCTCCCTGGATTACTACTAGATCTATTAAGTGGTCCCACAAAATTGTGGGCATGTGATAGTGTATTCCCACTGATCATTAGTTATATCATTCTTTTTGATGGCCAACTTCCTTTGTATCCCCATTTGCAGTTGTATATACCCTTATGTTTGATGGTAAAAACTCTATTTTGTTAGGATGTCCATTGCCATCTAACAGTTATACCCCGTTTTAATGATCCCCCATTTGCAGTTCTTGTTCAATTAGAGCTTGATGATATATTTTCTATGTCATGATTAAGCCCCTATTTGATGATTTAGCCGCATGTGTTCCTGGTAAACACCACACCACATTGCTTGTTATATCTGTGTTTTCCTATAGAAAAAATGTTTGTACGCAAATGCTTCGACAGATACCATCTTATACCCCTCATGTTTGACAGTGCCATGGTATCAACATGAATTTTGGGTGTATATACTATGGTAAACCAGCCTTTTAATACTATACTATGTTATACAATCAACAAATTATTAACATGGTATTGGCGTCGATATACCCAAAATTCATGTTAATACTATGGTATAGCATCATTTTTTATTGTCCCCTCTTGTTGATGGTGTTTATTGTCCCTCTTTTGTTGGGATGTCCCTTAGCATTTACCCCTCAGCAAATTAACATAGACCCCAGAGACCCTGCCAGGTAGGGGTTGAAAGATGAGTTTCAACTAAAAATACATGATTTTCAGAGTCAACAAGTAAATTTACCAGAGTGTAACTGTTGTTAGTTTAGGGATAGCTAATACGATCAATAGATATAGATGTCTATATATATATACATACATCATATATCATATATATCATTACAAACAATAGATATTATTTGTAGAGATAGATATAGCATTACTGGTTCATTGCTGGCTCCTTATTACTAACAATAGATATACCATTTGAATACCCTATGGTAACAGTTAGCCCCTGTAAAATGTGCCTCGCTCCAGGTGACCCCGACCTCTTTGAAGCGGCCTCGCAGGTAGGTGAGCTGCCCAACGTCCGCACGCCTGGCTTTGCGGACGTTTTGGGGGATTTCTTTGGGATTTACCCTCTGGTTATTTAACGGTTATTTAACCATGGAAAATGGCCCATGTATAAATGTTTTTGATGATTCATGATGATTTCCCTTTTAAAATGGTGATTTTCCATAGCTACGTTAAATAGCCAGCGCGTATGGATGACTTATAAATGGTAATGGTGATGTGTATATATATATGTATATATTAGTTGGTTTGTACATGATATATAAATGATATGAAATAGTGTTTTTGGGAAACCTAGTAGTTATTGATGAATAAATGATTTGATTTTATGTTTTAATAATTTGATCATATATGTGGTGTATATATTTTTGGATTGCTGTATATAACCCCAACTAACTTTATATATATATACGGATAAATTATAACGACCTCACTACGACCTCACTGGAATCATGAATAGTAAGGGGAATCATCCCCAAATAGCCTTTTTTTAGGTGAGTGAAATATTTTAATTTACCCAGAATCATGGTAATGGTGATATCGGGGTTTCCTAAAATAGGGGTACACCCAAATCATCCATGTTAATGTTATTGTCCATTACAAACCATCTATTTTGGGGTACCCCCATTTATGGAAACCTCCATGTATAGATATGGTGATAGTATATATATATAAATAAATAAATAAATAAATGATGTACCAGTAGTACAGCACAAGGCGGTGGCGGAAGTTTCAAAAATAGGAAACCTATAGGAGAGGTAGATAGATAGATAGATAGATAGAAGATAGATAGGTAGGTAGGTAGGAAGAGAGTCAGAGAAAGAGAGAGAAAGAGAGGAGACCTCAAGCACCTTTCGGTCCATCAGTGGATTCGCTCTGCCATCCCGGATTCACAACAACCAATCTCTCCTATAGGTTTCCTATTTTTGAAACT